>ERZ780003.158-NODE-158-length-25229-cov-7.94006_pt1 | contig 25229 bp, 18 predicted proteins | sample MGYA00511931_ERZ780003 | MGnify/ENA primary metagenome ERZ780003 (study PRJEB29588, sample SAMEA2162297) | human gut metagenome | biome: human gut; feature: human-associated habitat; material: faeces | place: Denmark | collected 2008/2010 ... | reverse complement strand
GACTGGAATGCCGACGACACACTGGAACTGCTGGACATTGTGGAAAAGCATCACGAGGAACTGGCTGCACTGATTCTGGAACCCATCGTTCAAGGTGCCGGCGGCATGTGGTTCTATCATCCGCAATTCTTGCGTGAAGCCGCCAGAATATGCAAGGAATATGACATTCTGCTGATCTTTGACGAAATAGCCACCGGATTCGGGCGTACAGGCAAGATGTTTGCCTGGGAATATGCAGGCGTGGAACCGGACATCATGTGCATAGGCAAAGCGCTGACGGGCGGATACATGACGCTGTCCGCCGTGCTGACCACAAACGAAGTGGCGGATTCAATTTCCAATCATGCACCGGGAGCTTTCATGCACGGCCCCACATTTATGGGAAATCCGCTGGCATGTGCAGTGGCATGCGCCTCCATACGCCTGCTGACGTCACCCGAATACGATTGGCAGGGAAAAGTGAGCCGCATTGAAGAACAGTTGTGGCGTGAACTGGAACCTGCGCTGGCACTTCCACAGGTGGCAGATGTGAGGGTGTTGGGCGCCATCGGTGTGATTGAAGTACAAGACCCGGTAGACATGGCGTGGATGCAAAAACGGTTCGTGGAGGAAGGAATTTGGGTGCGCCCCTTCGGCAAGCTGGTTTACATTATGCCACCGTTCATCATAGAACCGGAGCAGTTGACAAAGCTGACAAGCGGATTATTGAAGATTATAGGAGAAATAGGATGAATGTAACAGATCAAATGCAGCAAGAGCTGCAAGGACTGAAAGAGCGCAGCAACCTGCGAACCCTGCCCGCCCTGATCCATGAAGGACGGGAGGTTATCGAAGGTGGACAGCGTATGCTGAATCTTTCTTCGAATGATTACTTGGGGCTGGCTGCCGACCGCAACTTGCGGGAAGAGTTTCTGCAAGAACTGACAGCCGACAGTTTTCTGCCCACCTCTTCCTCATCGCGCCTGCTGACCGGTAACTTCATCGTCTATGCGGAACTGGAACAGACGCTTGCACAGCTGTTCGGAACGGAAGCGGCACTGGTGTTCAACAGCGGTTATCATGCCAATACGGGTATCCTGCCCGCCGTGAGCGATACGCAAACACTGATATTGGCGGATAAGCTGGTACACGCAAGCCTGATCGACGGCATCCGGCTTTCGTCAGCCAAATGTATCCGCTACCGGCACAATGATCTGAAACAATTGGAACGGTTGCTCGCCGAAAATCATGCGGCATACAGACAGGTGATTGTCGTCACCGAAAGTATTTTCAGCATGGACGGAGATACTGCCGATCTGAAAGAACTGGTACAGCTGAAACAGATGTACGAAAACGTATTGCTCTACGTGGACGAAGCGCACGCTTTCGGAGCACGGGGCGAACAAGGACTGGGCTGCGCCGAAGAAACCGGATGCATCCGGGAGATTGATTTTCTGGTAGGCACTTTTGGCAAAGCAGCCGCATCAGCCGGAGCATACATTGTTTGCCGACGCACCATCCGGGAGTATCTAGTGAACAGAATGCGAACACTTATTTTTACAACGGCTCTTCCTCCGGTAAATATCGCATGGACTTTGTTTATCGTCCGCCGATTGGGTGGTTTCAGGGAGCGAAGAATACATTTGGAAAATATCAGCAATATTCTTCGCGAGGCTCTGAAAGAGAAGGGATATGAGTGTCCGAGTGCCAGTTATATAGTTCCTATGATTGTAGGGAAAAGCTCAGAGACTATTCAGAAGGCCGAGGAGTTGCAACGGCATGGCTTTTATGCCTTGCCTGTACGGCCACCTACGGTTCCGGAGGGGACATCGCGTATCCGCTTTTCGCTGACGGCGGAAATAAGGGAGGAAGAAGTCAGGAAGCTAGTAAAATATATTAAATAATAATAATACAGGTACGCGGACGATGCGGATGAAACGGACGAACGCGGATTTTTAATTTTTCATCCGTGTTGTCCGCGTACCTTAGAAAAAAGATACAGAATTATGAAGCAAGTTTATATCATAAAAGACAGACATCCCCGGTTATTACTATTCTTTGCCGGATGGGGAGCCGACGAAACACCGTTCAAAGATTATCAACCTGCGGACAGTGACTACATGCTCTGCTACGATTACCGGACACTGGAGTTTGATGCTTCCTTGCTGAAAGAATACCGCGAAATCAATGTCATCGGATGGTCAATGGGAGTATGGGCGGCAACTCAAGTAATGGGTAAATTGCAGGAAACGGATACAGCTCTCATCATCAAAAACAGTATAGCCATCAATGGAACCCCCTATCCTATTGATGATACATACGGCATTCCGACTGCAATCTATCACGGAACCCTGGAAGGTTTGACCGGCCCTTCCCTGCATAAGTTTCTGAGAAGAATGTGCTTCAACGGGGAGGCTTTCAAAGAGTTCCTGAACATTACACCCAGGCGGCCGCTGGAGGAGCTGAAAGAGGAACTGGCGGAAATAGAACGCATGTATCTCTCGCTGCCCGCCACTTCGTTCTATTGGCAACAGGCGGTAGTGGGAAACAACGACCGCATCATTCCTCCCGATAATCAGCTGAATGCCTGGCGAAAAGAAGCGGAAATCAGCCGGAAAACCTTACGCGTGCATTACACAGAAGATGCCCATTATCAAGTAGAACTGTTCCGATACTATTTACAGGAAATATGGACAAAAGACTGATTGCGGAACGATTTGCCCGTGCACGGGGTACTTACTCGCACGAAGCCCGCGTACAGCAGCAGGTAGCCGAGAAAATGCTGCAACTGCTGACGGAGCGCGCTTCTCCGCTCTTTCGCCGTATCGTGGAGTTCGGATGTGGTACCGGCAGCTATTCCAGGTTGTTGCTGCACAAGTTGCAACCGGAAAGCCTGCTGCTGAACGATCTATGTCCGGAGATGAAAGAGTGTCTCACCGATTTGCTTCCACAAGATACCGTGCGGTTCATTCCCGGAGATGCTGAAGCGCTGGACTTCCCCGAAAAGACGGATTTAATCACTTCCTGCTCTACCTTGCAATGGTTCAATGATCCGAAGGAGTTCTTCGCCCGCTGTCATCGTTTCCTGTCGGAAGACGGTTATCTGGCTTTCAGCACCTTCGGTACTGAAAATATGCGCGAAATCCGCACGCTCACAGGACATGGACTTGATTATCTGCCCATAGAAGCGCTGAAAGAACTCCTTGCTCCTCATTTTGAGACTGTGTATGCTGAAGAGGAAATAGTCTCCCTCCCCTTCAGCACCCCACTCCAGGTGTTGCAACATCTGAAGGAAACCGGAGTGACAGGAACGGAAAAGAAAGTATGGACACGGGGACGGTTACAGACCTTCTGCAACAGCTATACCGAACAGTTCAGACGGGAGGACGGAAATGTCACTCTGACGTATCATCCTATTTATATTGTTACACGAAGAAAAAAGATTAAGATATATAAATGAGCTATTCACCACAGAGTAACACAGAGTATCACAGAGTTTAATCAGTTTGAAATCAAAAGAATAGAACTCTGTGATATTCTGTGTTACTCTGTGGTGAACTATAAGTATTAAGTATTAAAAGAAATGGAAAAGAATGTGTATTTTATCAGCGGTATCGATACGGATGCCGGAAAATCTTATTGTACAGCTTATTATGCCTGTCAACTGATTGGCAGCGGTAAACGTGTTATCACGCAGAAATTTATCCAGACAGGTAACATCGGCTATTCCGAGGATATAGACCTGCACCGCCGTCTCATGGGCATCGGCATGACGGAGGAAGACCGTGAGGGATTGACCATGCCTGAGATATTCTCTTATCCCTGCTCTCCTCATCTGGCTGCACGTATCGATAACCGTCCGATTGACTTCGGAAAGATAGAACGTGCCACACAAGAACTTGCCCGACGCTACGATGTGGTGCTCGTGGAAGGTGCAGGCGGGTTAATGGTTCCCCTTACCGAGGATTACCTGACGATTGACTACATTGCAGAAAAACAATATCCGTTGATATTCGTAACTTCCGGCAAGCTGGGAAGTATCAACCATACATTGCTCAGCTTCGAGGCAATCCGAAGCAGAGGAATACAACTGGATACAGTGCTGTATAATCTCTATCCTACCGTAAAAGATACTACAATACAAGAAGATACGATGCAGTATATCCACCGGTATCTGGATAAGTATTTCCCGAAAAGCAAGTTTGTGGTGGTACCTGTCGTATAATCATATTTTTTGTGTACATTTGCAACACAAAAAACGTCATACGACCACATGGAAGCATTAACATTCAATACTACAGAACAAGCATTACTTGCCGCTGTCGGTATCCTTTTCCTGATTCAACTCCTTTATTACTTTTGTCTTTATAATCGTATACATGCCCGTAGCCGTGCCGTAAAGCGAAGTGACATACATTTTTCACAGGAGTTGCCTCCTTTATCGGTCATCATCTATGCCCGCGAGGAAGTGGAAAATCTGCGCCGTAATCTGCCTGCTGTGCTGGAACAGGATTACCCGCAATTCGAAGTGATCGTCATCAATGATGGCAACACGGATGAAAGCGAAGATTACCTGACTCTGCAAGGGGAAAAGTACCCGAACCTGTATCATAGCTTCGTGCCCAGTTCTTCACGCTACATCAGCCGCAAGAAACTGGCCATCACTCTCGGAATAAAGGCAAGCAAATATGACTGGCTTGTGTTTACCGATGCAAACTGTCTGCCCGAAAGCAACCAATGGCTGCGCACCATGGCACGCAACTTTACCTCCCGTGCGCAAATCGTACTGGGATACAGCGGATACGAACGTGGAAAAGGCTGGCTGCACAAACGGGTATCTTTTGATAATCTGTTTACTTCCATGCGCTACCTGGGCTATGCACTGGCGGGAAAGCCTTATATGGGTATCGGACGCAACATGGCATACCGGAAAGAGTTATTCTATGCCCAGAAAGGTTTTTCAGCACACCTGAACCTGCAACGCGGAGATGATGATTTATTCATCAATAAGACAGCTACAGCCGAGAACACGAGGATAGAGACCGATGCCAATGCAGTGGTACGTGTGCAACCCGTTTACCGTGCCAAGGACTGGCGGGAAGAGAAAATCAGCTATATGGGTACAGCACATTTCTACCGGGGTATCCAACGCTATTTATCGGGCTTTGAAACTACTACACGGTTACTGTTTCATGCAGCATGGATAACCGCTCTGGTGATTGGGATACTGAATTTTCACTGGTTGGCAGCCGGCATTGCATTTCTGTTGTTCGCCTTGCGATACACCCTGCAAGCGCTGATTATCAATAAGACGGCAAAGGATCTCGGAGAGAAACGACGTTACATCTTTACGCTTCCGGTATTTGATATTCTACAGCCCATGCAATCACTCCGCTGGAAGTTGTATTGCCTATTCAGAAAGAAAAGTAGTTTCCTGAGAAAATAAGAGTAGGCGGGAATAATTCATTTCTTTTCGGTTATGAGTTAAATGATAAATAATTTTTTAGACGCGGATGACACAGATAACGCGGATTTTTTTTATCCACTTTTATAGCGCAGCCTTTTAAATCCGCGTTATCCGTGTCATCCGCGTCTAAAAAATAATATACCGAATGGCACTAATCACTTTTGTTCTTTTCTCTCCCGTTACGAGAAAGCACCCGTTTCACTTTATAGGAACATTTGTTTCCTTATTGTGGGACATTTATTTCTTAGGTAAGACACTTTTATTTCTTACTTGAGAAACTTCTGTTCCACAGGCAAGGTACTTTTGTTCCAAAAGGCAGAAACTAAATGGAACAAACAGAGGCATGACAAAGCATCAGTATCCCCCTCTCCAACCATAAGAAAAGGCGTAATCTTACGACCACGCCTTTCCTCTTATCAACAGGGTTATTTCGTCAATAAGCCAAAACATTCCAAAGATCACGAATTCTCCGTTCCGGATCCCACTTCCCGCCAAACGTCCATTGGGCAGTGATGCCATAAAATGCCGGTGCACTCTCCGCCTGTTGCAGATTATTGTCCAACCAACCGCTATGACCTCCCTGACGACGACAACCATAGTAATAAACACGCTGTCCCCACGGACAAGGATCGAGCACTTTGTCCGAATAAGCATAACCAATATTGCAATCCAGAATCTGTTCCGACATCTGACAATTGATAATAAAGAACTGAGAGTCATGATGCCAACGACCGAGAATAGTTGGTGATTGAGCATCAAAAGACGAATTAGTGATAACCAGTTTCTTACTCTTATCACCCCGACCGTCATGCCAGATCAGTGCACGGCCATCGCCATAAAACCGACAGCGGGTAGCATAACACCACCCGCGCGGGCAAAGAAAATCCACTCCGGGACAACGCAGATAAAGATCGGCATGATAATACATTCCATTGCCTGCCGGCGCCCAAAGTGAAAGTGCATCATTACCATCAGCCCATACATTGCAATTAATAACAATGGTACGTGTAGCACGTCCAAAGATAGACATCTGGTGGGTAGTAGTGTTCTCAACAGTAGTTCCATAATTGTTATATACTGTCAGACCGCTAATGACACAATCGTCAGCCCCCTCTTGCAACACAATCACACCATTACCCACAGGTTTTCCATGATATTGAGTGATGGTCCTTGTCTTAGCAGTCTCGGCTAAAACAATCACTGTACTGTCACGGCTCTCACCTACCAATACAATGTTCGGACGATCTATGATAACCTTTTGATTATAGTTACCTTTTAATATAAGAATCTTGAAAGGATTTGTCGGTGTCTCAGGTGCTTTCTCAATGGCATCCTGAATACTTTGTCCCGGCTTCACCATCACATCGAAAGCTGTGCGGTCCATCACCGGACGACGATACATTTCAATAATTCCCCTTTCATTAGCCCCTTGGGAATTCAGACTAACATTTACCTTGTGCTTCGGATCATACTTAGCTGCCCAGATATCATACTGTTCGAAAAGCTCGGCCGGGCGACTGTTATACCAGCTGTAACCATTGCGACGTTCCACTCCGATTTCCTCCAATCGACGTCGTGGCAAACCATCACGGTCGCAAACATAAGGTTCGCAATACTTCAAATCATAATAACGTGCCCATATCGGCCCGGCCTGCGGATCTTCTACAAGGCGGGTATCACGTACACCATGCTCTCCTGCCGACCGTTCACACCGCAAACCGGTGAGTTTATACGTATCAAACCATTTCATAGCTCCGTGGACAGCCCGCTTAATACGTGCATCAGGTTTAGGCAACGTCATAAGTAAACGCACGATGGCAGCACTCTCTGCCGAGCAATACGAGGGCAACTCATAGGCACGTGCCGAAGCCGGTTTCAAGGTTTCCCGGTCGTGTTGCTGACACCATACCGTAAGCTGTCCATCAGTTACGATCTGTGTTGCCAGAATACATTCAATTCCCTTATCAAAAGCTTTCGACAGCCGTTGACGCATTGCCTTGTCGGTGAGGTCACCGTCATAAGGAAATTCAGCAGTCATAATGTCATGCAGTATTTCCAGTGTATTAACTATCGCATCATCATTAAAAGTAATATGTACCTGATATCCGCGCATTTCCGGCCAGAATTGCGGCCATCCGCCATTCTCATACTGACCGTTCAAAAGATACTCCACCGCCAGACGGAAAGCGTCACGGTAGCGCACATCGTTTGTCTGCCTGTATAAACGAGCCAGATAAATCATCTGCATGGTGGTCGCGCCATTATCAATTGTCGAATCGTTACGGCGTGACTTCTCCTTTAAGACTTGTGCTAATTCCTCATTACTCATCTTTTGAGTCATATCGATATTCTTCGGCCAACCACCGGTACAACGCTGAAACGCCAGCACCTGATTGCCTATGCGACGCGCTTCTTCAGTCTTGAAAAATTCATTGTTTGTTTCGCGTAAAGCATTGCGTCGCGGCATTTGCTGTGCCATTGCCGAAGAGAATGCCATCAGATAACCTATCAGAATAACGGCAGCATACGTCTTTCTGAAAATAAAAATCTGTTTCATGATCCTTGTTTTTATTTTGTTAGATAATTCTTTGCAAAAGAAGACATTTCATAAAACATCGAATTATAATATTCAGCTTTTCCTTTACAAATTCTGAACATAGGGTACGCTTTTTATAATTTCAGGTCTAATCATTGCAATAATTCATCAGTTTATTGGTATCTGATAACTTTTCCCGATATTTGTATAACAGAAAAATACAAATACTATGCTAAAGCCGGTCATCACCATACTACTCTATTTATTCACCCCTATGTTGTTCGGACAAAGTCTGATCAATATGAAGCACTATTCAGTACAAGACGGATTATCTCAGAAAAACGTCCATAATTTTATCCAGGATGATAATGGTTATATATGGATGTCCACCTGGAACGGACTGGAACGTTTCGACGGATACTCATTCTATAATTATAAAACTTACCCGGAAAGTCCTATCCGCATAAGCAATCATCGCTTTACCAAAATTAAAAAGAGTTCATTGAATAACATCTGGTGCCTGACTTATGATAAACGCTGTTACTTATTCAACACCCGGACATACGAATACCAGGACCCTTTCCTTTTTAACAAAAGCCTCACCAATTCAGTTAGCAAATTGTATGCACTGGGAAAAGGGATTACCTGGGCCGTCGGTATGCAGAATGAGCTGTATCGCATAGATGAAAATAAGTTTCCGGCGACAGAGTCCGTCGAGTTATATTCCGGAAGAAATGAAAGAGATACCATTTATGGCATTACCCAAGATAAGGATGGAGATGAATGGATTCTGACTAACAAAGGCGCTCTTATTGTAGGTCAGAAAAGCATATCTAATCTAATGCCTTTCGAATTTATGGTGGAAGTTCCCGGTGGAATTTACCTGGCCACTTCCAAAGGCTTCTTCACCCGGTATGATACTCAAAGCCAGGATGTATTGCCATGTGTTCCCGAACAACCGATATCAGAGATCACAGGATTAAAAAGTTTAGCGGATAATAAAATTGTAATTCTACAGAATAGGAGCATTATACTTTACGATCCGACAAATGAAAAATTCACAGTCCATGAAATGCCCATAGAAATAGATTCAGACGTATTTGAAGACAAAAAAGGAAATCTATGGCTATTGGGCGTCAACGATGGAGTAATCCTATTAGATAAGGAAAATAAAAACACCACCTTATTGAATTATCCCAGATACCCGGAAGTCCCTTTCTATAAACCTTGTACTTTTGTGCATGAAGACGAATATGGTTGTATCTGGCTCAAACCCGCAGGAGGTGAGTTATGCTTTTACAATCCGGTAAACCGTTGCTTAGAGCAGGCATCTACTTATGAAATGGGAATGCGGAAGCCTGTTTCATTCCAGGCCTTCAGTTATATTATCGACCGTCATCAGAATCTGTGGTATACCAAAGGAGATGGTTTTGGATACCTATCATTCCACCGGAAGAAATTCGAATATAGATTCGATAAACATAAAGAAGCACGTGCTTTGATGGAAGATCATCAGAAGCGCTTGTGGGTGGGATGGAAACGTAATCACAAAAAGCAATCGAGCAACGTATGTCTCTACGATCCGTCGGGACAATGGATTGGAAATCTTTCAAGGGAAGGCAAAATAGTACCTGATCCTACCGTTACCTTCAATATAGATGTATATTGCATCTACGAAGATAAAGAACATAACATCTGGTTGGGAACCAAAGACAACGGACTTTATCTATTGCATCCCGAAAGAGACAACAGTTACCGGATTACCCATCACCTATCGGATAAAAACAATCCGTATAGTATATCTTCCAATTCCATCTACTCCATTTTGCAAGACTCAGCAGGACGTATATGGATAGGAACTTTTGGAGGAGGCCTCAACCTGATAGAGCATTTACCGGAAAGTGCCGGTCTGCGTTTCATTCACTCCGGAAATATTCTCAATAACTACCCGATTCATGTATGTGAGAAAGTACGTTGCCTGTACGAAGCAGATAATGGAGTTATCCTGATTGGAACCACAGGAGGGCTACTCTCTTGCTCCTCTGATTTTGCAAGACCGGAAGCCATCCGTTTTTACCATAACGTTTGTGAGGAACGTTATTCCAGTTTGAGTAACAATGACGTACTGAATATTACCCAAACCCATAATGGCAAATTGTTGGTCATAACACTGAGCGGAGGAATTAATCTGTTGGATGACAGTAGCAGGCTATCCGAAAAGCTGACTTTCAAACATTATAACGCGACGAATGGGCAAGTACCCGATTTATCCCTTTCAGCAATCGAAGACTCCGAAGGCAATCTATGGATTGCTTCAGAGAATAAATTATCAAAATTGGATGCCGATATGAATCTGTTGGAAGAGTACAACGATCAGATACAAATGGCTGAGACAAAGCCCATTTTGTGTTCTTCCGGGAAGTTAATATTCGGTTCGGAATTCGGAGCATTATGTGTTACCCCCAAAGACTTGTATAAGAGCGATTTTGTACCTCCCATCGTATTCTCGCATTTGGATATTTATCTAAATAATACATCCCGCCGGCAAGAAGTGTTCAATAGTACAGAAATACAATCCTTAAAGGCAGACGAACGGAACTTCACCATTACATTCGCCGCTCTGGATTACGTAAACTCTCCGGCCATAAAATATGCATACCGCATTCAGGGATTGAATGACCAGTGGATTGAATTGGGAAACAGTCATTCAGCCAGTCTGGCAAACATACCGGCAGGCGACTATCTGTTTCAGGTAAAATCGACTAACGGAGATGGGGTATGGGTAGATAACGCAACTTCTTTACCTATACATATCGAACCGACCTTTTTCGAAACAATCTGGGCGATATTGCTCTATATTGTCATAGGTATTGCTGCATTGCTCATCGTAATATATATCGTAATCCGCATCACTAATTTGCAGCGCAGAGTAGATTTCGAGCAACAGCTTTCCAATCTGAAGCTACGTTTTTTCACTGATATTTCTCATGAGCTTCGCACTCCACTTACACTGATAGCCAGTCCGATAGATGAAGTCATCAGTAATGAGAAACTATCTGACGCAGGCCTGGAGAATATGCAGGTTGCCAAACGAAATACAGACAGAATGCTACGGCTAATCAATCAGATACTGGATTTTCGTAAGATACAGAATGATAAGATGAAAGTGATGGTAGAACAGTTGGATGTGATTCCTTTGATAATGAAAATCTATGAGAATTTCACTTCCATGGCTCACAAACGACATATAGAATTCCAGTTGAACTGCAACTTCAACTCTTTTGTGATGTACACAGATGTGGATAAACTGGAGAAGATTCTCTTTAATCTGTTATCCAATGCATTCAAATATACATCCAATGAGAAAAGGATAATTTTATCCGTAACCGGTGAAAAGGATCATCTGTACTTACAGGTAAAAGATGAAGGACGTGGTATCAATGCCCAAAAGATCAATCAACTGTTCACTCGTTTTGAAACTTTAGACGAGGCTGATCCGAACCTCTCGACAGGCATCGGTCTGTCTCTGGTAAAAGAATTGCTGAACTTGCTGCATGGCACCATAAAAGTAGATAGTAAATTAGGCGAAGGCAGTACCTTTTCGGTCAGGTTACCAGGAAGCTATGAGACCTTCAGTGCAGACAGCAATGTAGAATTCATCCTGAATGACAGTGAGAATTCTGAATTGCAGAGAGAGAATGAGGGGAAACTCATAGAAGATGAAAATAAAGAAACCCGGATTCTGATTATTGAAGACAATGAAGAACTACGTCATTTTATATACAATGTGCTAAGCAAAGATTATGTGGTTTTTGAAGCGGAAAATGGAAAGCAAGGATTAGATAAAGCCCTGGCTGAAATGCCGGATATCGTCATCAGTGATATTATGATGCCCGAAATGGATGGAATAGAGTTCTTGAAAAGAGTAAAAGCAAACAGCAATATCTGTCATATCCCCGTTATTCTATTATCAGCCAAGTCTTCATTGAGCGATCAGATTCAGGGATTGGAGTATGGTGCGGACGAATATATTACCAAACCTTTCAGTTCCACTTATCTGAAAGCGAAAGTAGACTCCCTGTTCAAACAGCGGCAAATGCTATATGATTATTACACCTCTAAAATAAAGAGAGAAAAAATAACGAATATAACAGACCAGATAGAATCTGCCACTCCCCAAGTGACTCATTTTGATGATGACTTTATCCGGAATATACTTCAGAGTGTAGAAGAAAACATTCACAATCCTGACTTTAAGATAGACGACCTGGCTGAAGCTATGGGAATGAGCCGTACAGTATTTTACCGGAAGATGAAATCCCTGATGGGAGTTTCACCTGTGGACTTCATGAAAAGTATGCGCATAAAACGGGCTGTTCAGTTATTGGAACAAGATCAATATACTGTTTCTGAAGTGGGATATATGAGTGGATTTGCAACTCCCCAGTATTTCAGCAAAGTATTTAAAGAGACCATGAATTGTACTCCCAAAGAATATAAACTGAAAAAACATCCTGATGAACTGAAATTGTAATGAATCGCACAGATATTATAAAACGAAATTGGGAGGATGGCCTATATTTGCACTCTATATAATTTCCCAAAGAACTACTAAATTAAGAGATAACAATGATGAAACCTTTGTTTGTTATGCTGGCTGTATTGCCTTTTCTGTCGGCCTGCAACCAACCTGAATCACCAAACGCCGAACTGTTTCCGGCTGCCGGTGCTGAGAATGTAAATCCGGATACCCATCTGGTACTAACTTTCACGGATAGCCCCATAGTAGGTGACTCCGGAATGATACGCATTTATGATGCGATGTCGCACCAGATAGTGGACAGTCTGGATCTGAGTATTCCGTCCGGACCTACCGAAAGCCGCACGTATGGACCGGAATGTGATTACACCAAAATACCTTACGACTATACACGTACCCATATGCCTACTAACAGGGATACTCGCCCCGGCACCCCCTCAGGTACGGCAGAACCTACCCCACCCGATTACCAGCTGAACATCATCGGTGGATTTACAGATGCGTTTCATTTCCATCCCATCATCGTGCGCGATTCGACGGCAACCATCTATCTGCACAACAATATGCTCGACTATAACCATAGTTATTATGTCACCATAGACGAAGGTGTTCTGACTTTACCCGACCACAGTTTCCACGGTATCAGCAAAGAGCATAACTGGAACTTCAAAACCAAAGACTCCGCTCCCGCTTCTACAGACACACTGATTGTAGATGCAAACGGACAAGGTGATTTCAACACCGTGCAGGGAGCACTCGACTTTATTCCCGATTTCAGTCAGAAACAAACCGTAATCCTGATACAAGCCGGCGACTACGAAGAACTGGTATATGCCCGGAACAAAACAAATGTAAAGATTAAAGGTGCAGGAATGGACCGTACCCGGGTACACTATGCTAACAACGAAGTTTTCAATCCTCATCCCCTGACAGTGAAAACCAACGAATGGCCGGGCACATTCCCGTCCAGAAGAGCCGCTTTCATGCTGGATAATTGCAGCGACATCCTACTGGAAGACCTGACCATAGCTACCGACCTGCATGGACAAGCTGAAGGTTTGCTGCTGAACGGTGAACGTATTGCCCTCTACAGTGTACATATCATCGGTTCCGGAGATGCATTGCAAGCAAACGGAACAATCTATATGGAGTCGTGTGAACTGGACGGAGGTGGTGACACCATCCTGGGACGTGGCAGTCTGTTTGCCTACCGCAGTAACTTCCGCAACGACGGAGGCCCATTCTCCTGGGTAAGAAACACTACGGGAAATCATGGTGATGTCTTTGTAGAATGTACCTTTGCCGCCCCCGACGGAAAGAAAGCCGACTACGGACGTACAAAAAGCAATCACGGAACCGCTTACCCGGACGCAGAGTTTGTGGTAATCAACTGTAAGGTGAAAAACATTATCCCACAAGGATGGAGTGCTATTGGTGAGAAAAGTTCCCGGATGTATGAGTTCAACACTTGCGATATGGAAACAGGCAAACCGGTGGATGTAACACAACGCCATGCCTATTCACGCCAACTGGATGCGCAAAAAGACGCAGTGCTCATTGCGGATTACATGAATCCGGCGTTTGTATTGAAAGGATGGCAACCTTTCAGTTATTTGAAATAATCCTCCATAAAAAAACATCAATCAGAAGCTAATATATAAAGTATGAATCAGAAGTTTCTACTACTAATAACAGGTGTCGTACTGAATATTTTCATCGGCTCCTCTCAAGAAAGAGTAAACCTCGACTTGTCCTCTCAACCGTGGAACATCACCTTAGACCGTGCAGCCGTCTGGCAGAATGATGAGTTATATCTTCCGCCGATAGATATCAAAGCATTGCCTGTAAACACTCCGACAGGGGGCTGGCAATTACTGAAACATCCCGATAAAACAGGTATCAATCTGCCTGCCACAGTAGAAGAGCACCTGTGGGGATGGAACGGACAGACATTCGGAGTGACAGGAAACTATACGGGGGTTTCCTGGTTTGAAACAGAAGTAGACATTCCTGCCGAATGGAAAGACAGACGTATTGCAATGAATATCGGCTCCGTGAGGTTCCGTGCTGAAATATTTGTCAACCATCAACTGGCAGGATATGATTTAGTGAACAGTACTCCTTTCTCCATCGACATCACTCCTTTTATAGAACCGGGCAAGAAAAATGTAATCACTTTCCGGATTACAGATCCTAACGGGAACTTCAATTGGAAAGATTCACAGGTTTATACCTGGGGAGTATATCGCACCAATCCCTCACACGGCTTCGGTGGTATTACGGGAAAAGTGGAACTGGAAGCTACCGGAAAGCTTTATGTGAAAGATGTATTCATCAAAAACCAACCGGAACCGCATACCATTGAAGTAGAAGTCAGGGCAGCCAATGAAACCGGAGCTTCTGTCACAAACAAGGAATTATGCCTGGAAATCAAGGAACATCCCAACGGACAGACCGTATACCGCAAGAATGTCCGCCTGGAATCGCTGAAAGAAGGTGAGAACCTGCAAACTTACCAAATCAAAGTGCCCAATGCGCACTTATGGAGCGTAGACTCGCCTCGTCTCTATGACCTGAAAATTTCTCTGAACGACGATGCCGTAACTGAGCGTTTCGGTTTCCGCTGGTTCGAAATAAAAGACGTAAAAGGAGACCGGCAGTTCTTCCTGAACGACAAACGAATCGTATTACGGACAGCTATCTCATGGGGATTCTGGCCTTATAATGGTATCACTCCTTCCGATGAACTGGCCAAACGGCAAATTACGATAGCCAAAGAACTGGGATTAAACATGCTGAACTTTCACCGGAATATCGGGCAAACCAACATTCTGGACTATGCTGATGAATTGGGATTACTCTATTTTGAAGAACCCGGAGGTAATCAGTACCCCATAAAAAACTTCAATGACAACGACAAGCAAAGTAATTTCTATTTTGCCTACCGCAACGAAAAACTGGCACGCATGGTAAAGCGGGACCGTAACCATCCGTCACTCATCATCTACAATCTGCATAATGAACGTGGCGCTTATCCCCAGACTCAAGATTATGACCAGATGCGCATGGCACATGCTTTGGACCCTACCCGCATCCTGACTTATAATTCAAGCAACGGAGAAAATCCGGCGGAGGAACACAATACGCGTTTCAAATTGCATCTGATGCCTTATGACACTACCTTCTACGACTATGGATGGTATGACCGGCATCATGCAGGTGGTCCCGGATGTTATCATGACAACTTATATCTGGGTAAAGATAACTATCACCGTTTCTCCGATCATAAGAAAGAAATTGTATACTGGGGTGAAGACGGGGCTATCGGTACTCCTCCACGCCTGCAACTCATCCGTGAAGATATCCTGAAAAGCGGCAAGATGAATAGTTGGGAAGCGGACGATTATCTGCAATGGTATGACGCCTACGACCGTTTTCTAAAAGAGAAAGGATTTGACAAAGCCTTCCCCACGGTGGATGACCTGACGCGTTCTATGGGAAATGTTTCTTTCTATTATCAGGGAAGGATCATAGAGAATATCCGGATCAGTAATACAGTAGATGCGTATGCCGTAAATGGTTGGGAAAGTATGAAGCTTGAGAATCATTCGGGCATCGTCGACAATTACCGTTTCCCGAAAGGAGATCCGGAAGTCATGGCCCGCTACAATGCTCCTCTTTATCTGGCTGTCAAGATGAACCGCAAGGTAGTGAGTACAGGAGATACAACGTTGGTGGACACTTACATTGTGAACGAAAAGAATCTGAAAGGTTCTTATATACTGAATCTGGTAGCCAAAGATGAGAGTGGAAACGTAGTGGCCAGTCATAAGGAACGGGTGACAGTGAAAGGTGGAAACGACTACGGTCAATGCCTGCAAAGCGGTTGGGCATTTATACCGAAGAGTAAAGGTTATACCCGTATAGAGGCTTCCTTACTGAAAGGTAAAACAGAATTGGTAAAGGGAGACGATCTGTTGTTTGCGGTTGAACTGAATACGAAAGGCATCACAACACAGGGCAGTGTAGCCGATACGACGGGAGCTCTGGTAAACTTCTTACGTGGTGTCGGCATGGAGGTTCCGGTTTACAAAGGTGGCACCCCTGAAGGAGATTATCTGCTGGTCGGCGCTTATGAACCTACGCAATGGGGCAGTGGCATGAGCGACATCATGGAATGGGTATATAAAGGACATACTCTGATTATTGTAGACAATCCGGAACGTTGGGCAGAATTCCTGGCAGATAAAGAGGTACTGGACTATCGTGGTTCGAAGATTCTGGGTAAATCATGGTATGGAGGTAATTTCTTCAACCGGGAGCATCCTATCTTTATGAACCTGCCGGCAAATAGTGCTTTCAACTGGGAATATCAATGCTTTGCCACGTACAACCGGCGTCGTATCGGTTTGCGGTGTTTCAATGGTGAGACACTTGTAGGCTGTGTTTCCGACCATAAGAAAGAGGTATATTCAGCCTTACAGGTGATACCGGCAGGAAGTGGAAAAGTAATTATCACTACGCTGGACATCCCTGCCTGTATCAAAGGAATCAAGGAGTATACCGCACCTGTCGATTTGGATGGCATGAATGAATCTATGAATACATTCAATACTAAAAGTGAAAACCGGGCTAATGTGGTAGGACAACAGTTGCTACTGAATCTATTGAAGGAAGTTTATAGATAAGAAAGGAAAGAGCAAAACTACATGATTCTACGGGTAAGCCCGGATGAAGCATTTTCGGAAGACAAGAAGCGGAATAAAAAGAAAGAAAGCTCTGAAATAATCAGAGCTTTCTTTCTTTTGGTGGACCTGGAGGGAGTCTCTCGAACCTTTTTATAAAATATCATAATCTATCAAACATCAGATTATTAAATAGTTATATTTAGCTATCATCTATCTAAATATCTCTTAATATCATTGCATATCTCAATTATTGGGTGTACTTTTGGGTGTAACTTTTCAAATACACCCAGTTTATGAACATCAAAAGAAATATCATCTTCGCACTGGAAAACCGTAAAAAAGATGGCATTCCTATCACTCAAAATGTACCCATCCGTATGCGTGTCGTTTTTGCAAGCCAACGGATTGAGTTTACAACAGGCTATCGGATTGATATGGAGAAATGGGATGCAGACAAGCAACGGGTAAGAAACGGCTGTACCAATAAGCTGAAACAAAGCGCATCAGAAATCAACACCGAACTACTGCGTCAATACACCGAGATACAGAATGTATTCAAGGAGTTCGAAGTACAAGACATAATGCCCACCCCTGCACAAATCAAAGAGGCTTTCAATCTAAAGATGAAAGGAGAAAAGGAAGAGAGCCATCATGAGAAAGAGGAAGTGAAATTAGACTTCATGAAAATCTTTGATGAGTTTGTTGCCGAATGCAGCAAACAAAATGACTGGTCATCCTCTACTCTAAAGAAGTTTGCAACAGTAAAAAAGCACATCGCAACTTTTGATCCGAACACGACATTTGAGAGCTGGACGGAAAGACACTTCAATGAGTATATAGATTACTTACGCAGTGATAAAGATATGCGCAACACTTCCATAGCTAAGCAAATCAAGTTCTTGAAATGGTTTTTACGTTGGGCTAACCGAAAAGGGTATCATCAAAACACCGCTTATGACAAATTCATGCCCAAAATGAAAAGTGCACCGAAAAAAGTAATATTCCTTACCCGGAATGAATTGGACAAAATCAGAGCCTGCCAGATACCTGCTGCCAAACAATACCTTGAAAGAGTAAGGGATGTTTTATTATTTTGTTGCTTCACAGGTCTTCGGCATTCTGATGTGTATAACTTGAAACGCAGCGACGTGAAAGAGGAACACATAGAAATTACCACCATCAAAACGGCTGACAGCCTTATTATTGAGCTGAATGACCACAGCAAAGCTATTCTTGAAAAGTATAAAGATATTCCTTTCCAAAACAATAAAGCATTGCCAGTGGTAAGTAATCAGAAGATGAACGAGTATTTGAAAGAGTTAGGAGAACTGGCAGAAATAGACGAACCTGTACGGGAAACCTACTACAAGGGAAATGAACGAATAGACGAAGTCACACCTAAATATGCCTTGTTGAGCACCCATACTGGCAGACGCACATTTATTTGTAATGCTTTGGCTCTGGGCATTCCGGTGCAAGTGGTCATGAAATGGACAGGGCATAGCGACTACAAAGCCATGAAACCTTACATTGACATAGCAGACGACATCAAAATTCAGGCAATGAACAAATTTAATCTCCTATAAACATGAATACGATAACAACCCTCATACCCCAATACGGAGAGCTGAACAGAATCAGCAAAGACTGGATTGTAAGCCATACTTTCTCTTTTGAAAAGCAGAAATTCATCGTTGATTTCTACTCGGAATGGAATGACATAACAGCTTTTGAACAAGCTATCCTTGAACTGGTGTTGCATACACCGCCAGAACCATGTACTCTGCTGCTGAAAAGCCTGAAAAAGGAAGTCAGAGAATACACACGGCTTTATGAAGCTTACAGCCTTCCCAATGACGAGGTAATCATGCGTGTATGTAACCAATATGCAGACAGCTATAAGGAAGCCATCAGGGAAGAGATGGAAGTGGTGAACAGGCTGCGCAAACCGATGAACGAAGCCAACAACCGCTATGATTCCATCGGCTACCGAGAGCATACACCCGAAGAAGAAAAGCTGGCGGAAAGAGAATATGAGCGTTGCAAGGCTGAATATGAAAAGGGGAAAGCCCAGCTGGACCATCTCTATGACCAGCAAACACTTGTCAGGAAAGAAGCCCGGCAATACATGAAAAACCGTTGCGGTGACATCTACCTGCTTAGCGTACACTTCATGGGTATCCTGACCAAATATGTACCGGACGAAGAAAGCCAACCGAACGAAGCAGACAGGCAGAGCCGTACAGACAGCCAGCCGGAAGCTGAAACTACAACCGCATCGGCTACGGCTACGACTACCGGATTGCCTGAATATTTCAGCATGAAACTGATTTCCCTCATTCATGAAGTTTGTGCAGGGGAACAGTTTGAAGACATTACCGCACCGGATTTCTATGCCTGCATGAATCTGCATCCCTGCCAGTGCACACTGAAAATAAAGCCAAGGGAAAAGATACGGGTATGCTATCTGATTTCCCTGATGAAGGAGCAGTTGCCAGAGCAGGATAAGGACAAATGGAAGGAAACCATCCTGAAACACCTGGATATTGATGAAGACTATTACAAGTCCAAGTACAGGGAACCCGTCTCCGATTTACCCAGTATTCCCAACCAAAAGTTCGCCAAGGAAATGGACGGAATATTCCGATAACCCGTGACATTCCGATATATTTTACGACATGACCACTTATACCACTCAAAATAATTTTTGAGTGGTATTTTTATTTATTGATATTCAGCGATATAACAGAACAATCCGTATCTGTCATCCACATACTTACCACTCAAAACCCTACCTAATTTTGCATCGTTCGAGAACAGAAAAAAACAGCCTGTGCGCAGGGCTATTGTCAAACAAGTAATCATACGGACGATGAACAATCTCAAAGAACTGTTAGTGAAACCCGTCTGGCAGATGACAGGCGAAGAGTTCCTTTTTCTAAGCAGACACGCTTCAGTACAGGCAGAAGTGCAAACACAGCCGACCACCGACACGGAAAAAAAGTACGTGTACGGCATACTCGGCATAGCCAAGCTTTTCGGGTGCAGCCTGCCCACAGCCAACCGCATCAAGAAAAGCGGAAAAATAGACAAAGCCATTACCCAGATTGGACGCAAGATTATCGTAGATGCAGAACTGGCGCTGGAACTGGCTGGCAAGAAAACCGGAGGACGCAGATAAAGGAGGTGATTATGGACTATATAAAAGAAATATCACCCGAACAAGCCGTTATCCTCTGGCAGGAATCCCGGCTAAGTCTATCGAAATGTTACGAAAAAGCCTCCGAAATTCTGAAAGTACACGGCTCTGTCATCGGGACGCTGGGCAATTTCAGCGCATCCATCGGCAAAGCCAAGAGCAAAAAGACCTTCAATGTATCGGCTATCGTAGCCGCTGCATTGAAAAACGGTACCGTGTTACGATATGCGGCTGAACTGCCCGAGGAAAAGCGGAAAGTGCTTTATATAGATACGGAGCAAAGCCCCTACCACTGCCTGAAAGTGATGAAGCGGATCATGCGGATGGCAGGATTGCCCGACGACAGGGACAATAGTTATCTGGAGTTTCTCGCTTTGAGAAAATATACCCCGGAACAGCGCATCAGCATTGTAGAACAGGCTATCTACCACTCACCGGATATTGGACTGGTCATCATAGACGGCATCCGGGATATGGTGTACGACATCAACAGCCCCGGTGAATCCACCCGCATCATATCCAAGCTGATGCAGTGGACGGACGACAGGCAGATTCATATCCATACGATACTGCATCAGAACAAGGGGGATGAGAACGCAAGAGGGCACATCGGTACGGAACTGAACAACAAGGCAGAAACAGTCCTGCTGGTGGAAAAGGACAAGGGGAACAGCGACATCAGCCATGTTTCCGCCATGCACATCCGGGCGATGGATTTCGAGCCTTTTGCATTCCGCATCAACGACCGAGCCCTGCCCGAACTTGCGGAAGGTTACAAGCCGGAAGTAAGGAAGCCGGGAAGACCCTCGGTGGAAAAGTTTGACCCCCACAAGGATATTAGCGAGCAGCAACACCGCATCGCACTGGAAGCGGTATTCGGGTTGAAAGAGGAATACGGCTACAAGGAACTGGAAGAGGCTTTAATCAAAGTCTATCCCACGGTAGGTATCAAACTGAACCACCAGAAAGCTGTTACCCTTATCACCATGCTGCGCAACAAGCGGATGGTAGTGCAGGAAAACGGCAGGAAGTATTCCTTCAAGCCAGACTTCCACTATTAAACTGGACCGTCCAATCACTTCACTTTATTTCCGTATCCTATATATACGAGAATATCGTGAAGTGATTATATACAGACCGAACTTCACGGAAGAAGTTACGGGCAAAAAGAGAAACAACCGCTTCACTTTATTCCGGGGGTGTATATAATAGGAATAAAGCTAAGCGATGATACAGACCGCATACATTTAAGAGTTGCGGGCAAAAAGAGAAATAATCAACGTACTCACTAAAACGATTTCCTTATGAACATCGAGACTGCAAAACAAATCAATCTGGCTGACTACCTGCACAGCCTGGGTTATTCACCCGTCAAACAGCAGGGTATCAACCTTTGGTACAAATCTCCCTTGAGGGAAGAAACGGAGGCTTCCTTCAAAGTGAACACCGAACGCAACCAGTGGTACGACTTCGATGCGCCCATATAGGCTACACAATAAATATCTCTATGGCAAGAGATTAGGTTAGAGTTCAACAGACCTATCCTCAACGACTTAGCTGGAGGAGAAATCCAAAGGTGACAAAAGCATGTCGGTAAAGTCATTAGTCAGCTAAATACCAAGCTGCGACTGCATGGCGAGAGGAAAAGACAGACACAAGGATGAAGCCTGATTGGTTGAACGATAGTTCTGCTGCACACGTACCAGCCCCGACGAAAGGTATTTGATTCACGTCGGGCTGAAGCACCCCATGTAAACCGAAATTACAATGGAGCAGGAGCTGGCTTCAGAGCAACCACAATAAGTGGAATAGGAACGTAAGTCGCATCCGACAGTCTGCCGAGCCAAACAGTTATTGTGAAAGCAAATGGGGATTCCCTAAATCAGAATGCCGTAAGGCTATGGGCATAGGACCCTGAATATCTGACATGGGAACGGAGCTTCCGTAGTAGTCCGAGCAAGGGAAAGCCTTGTAACATGGCGAAGGGAAGCAGTTAGATAACTTAATACAAATAATGGAAAATGTGTGAGACATTATGAGAAGTCCTGAGCAAGTATTAAAAGCTTTAAACAAGCATGGTAAAGTTTCGGATTACAAGTTCGAAAGGCTGTACCGTATCTTATTCAATGAGGAGATGTTTCATGTTGCTTACCAGCGTATTTACGCCAAACCAGGCAATATGACACCCGGTACGGATGGGAAAACCATCAATCGGATGAGTCTTCAAAGAATAAACAAAGTCATTGCATCTTTGAGAGATGAGTCTTACAAGCCTAATCCGGCAAAAAGGATATACATACCCAAGAAAAACGGTAAGAAAAGACCGCTTGGAATTCCTTCCTTTGAGGACAAACTTGTACAGGAGGTGGTGCGCATGATTCTTGAAGCCGTCTATGAAGAGGTGTTTGCAAACACCTCACATGGATTCAGACCAAACAGAAGCTGCCATACCGCATTGACCCATATCCAAAAGACATTTACAGGTACAAAATGGTTTGTGGAAGGAGACATTAAAGGATTCTTCGACAACATAGACCACAATGTATTGATTGCAACTTTGCGGAAACGGATTGCCGATGATAGATTTCTAAGGCTTATCCGCAAGTTGTTGAATGCGGGATATATTGAAGACTGGAAGTTTCATAATACAAACAAGGGAACTCCACAAGGCGGTAATATCAGTCCTATACTGGCAAACATTTATCTTGATAATTTTGACAAGTATATGGAAGAATACGCCCTACGCTTCAATAAGGGAAAAGAAAGACACATCACCAAAGAATACAAGCAACTTAGCGATAAGATGCAACGCATCCTTAAAAGCATCAAGAACATACAGGATGCAGATGTCAGATTACAGCTTAGGGATGAGTATGAGAAACTGAGACGTGAAAGGCAAAAGATTGAGAGCAGAGACAGTATGGATGAAACATACAGAAGGCTTCGATACGTAAGATACGCAGATGATTTCCTCATTGGTGTTATCGGAAGCAAGGCAGAGTGCGTTAAAATCAAGTCGGACATTACCAAGTATATGGAAGAAAACCTCAAGCTGGAACTGTCACAGGAAAAGACATTGATAACAAACGCACAAAAGCCCGCGAAATTTCTTGGCTTCGATGTTTCAGTCCGTAAGTCTGATGCTATCAAGCGGGACAAGAACAATGTGCCAGCCCGTTATTACAACGGTAAGATAGTCCTAAAGGTCGCCATAGAAACGGTGCGGAACAAACTGGAAGAATACAGCGCCATCAGATACAAGGTAGAAAATGGCCGACAAGTTTGGTTTGCAAAGTTCAGAGGCAATCTTATGAAGAAGAAAATCGAGGACATAGTGGCGGCATATAACTCTGAAATCAGAGGGTTCTACAACTACTACTGCATTGCCAACAACGTGGCATACGCGCTCTCAAAGTTTGGATACATCATGGAGTACAGTATGTACCATACCATTGCAGGAAAAACCAATAGCACTGTAAGCAAAGTCATTGACAAATATAAGGTTGGGAATGACATTATAGTGCCATATCAGGATGCAAAAGGTAAATTACGGTACAGGAAATTCTATAATGAGGGATTCAAACGTAAACCACCAATGTACTATACGGAGGTAAACGACTTATCCTACACAATCGCAATTCCACAGCCGACACTTACTGAGCGATTGGATGCGAGAACATGTGAATTATGTGGAAAAGTCGGACCTGTAGTCATGCGTCATGTCAGAAAGCTAAATCAGCTTAAAGGAAAAACTGAATGCGACAGGCTGATGCTTGAAAAGCATAGGAAGACATTGGTTGTCTGTGAAAAGTGTTATGCCAAAATACACAGCCATGCTAAATAAAGTCATGTTATCAACGGAGAGCCGTATGCGTGGAGACATGCAAGTACGGTTTGGGGGCAGGTACGGGAAAACCTACTGCCGAAAGGCAGTAAGGCGTTCTGTACCGAGCCTACGTTTAGGGAAAGGGGGCGGTATCATTGAACTGGCTGCACACCTGTATGCTACCGACCATGTACCTTACCTGCTGGAGCGGATTGCGGAACAAACACCGCATGTACACCCGGTATCTTTTTCTTTTGGCAAGCAGGACTCTTTCGGTCCGAGCTTCCAACAGCTGGAGATAGTACCGCTATCGTCTCCTGCCCTGCTTTCCTATTTACAAGGTAGAGGAATAAATCTGGAACTGGCAAAAAGAGAGTGTAGTGAAGCCCGTTACACCCACAACGGCAAGCGTTACTTTGCCATTGCCTTCCCTAACGGTTCGGGTGGGTTTGAGGTTCGTAACCCCTATTTCAAGGGCTGCATCGCTCCCAAGGGAATCTCCCACATCAGACAGTCGGGAAAAGCAAGGACTGCCTGCTATGTGTTCGAGGGTTTCATGGACTACCTTTCCTTTCTGACATTGAGACAGGAAAGCTGCCCGAATTATCCGGAATTGGACGGGCAGGACTACATTGTATTGAACTCCGTATCGAATATAAACAAGGCTCTCTATCCGTTGGGCAATTACGAACGCATCCACTGCTTTTTCGACAACGACCATGCAGGAATGGAAGCACTCCGGCAAATCCGCATGGAATACGGCAGAGACCGGTACATCCGGGACGCTTCGCAGATTTACAGCGGATGCAAGGACTTGAACGAATACTTACAGAAACAGATTGAAAGAAAAAGGCAGCTCCAGTCCGCCAAAGGGGTGCGCAGCCAATCACCGGAGAAGAAGAACGGCTTCCGGTTATAGCCCACTATAACTACACGCTCCGCTTTCGTAGTTGTGGGCTCTCCCGAGGGGATTAGGGCTTTGCCCTAATGACCC
>ERZ780003.107-NODE-107-length-31519-cov-9.1366_pt1 | contig 31519 bp, 18 predicted proteins | sample MGYA00511931_ERZ780003 | MGnify/ENA primary metagenome ERZ780003 (study PRJEB29588, sample SAMEA2162297) | human gut metagenome | biome: human gut; feature: human-associated habitat; material: faeces | place: Denmark | collected 2008/2010 ... | reverse complement strand
TTCAACATCAGGCAAGTGGCAGTACTGTCTATACCGCCGCTCATACCCACCAATACTCGCTTATCAGGACTGTTCATTTTTAGATATTCATTCTATTAGCTTACAAAAATAGATGATTTCGGGGAGAAGAAACAGAAAAGGCATACCTTTTTCACATGACTTCACATCATTCTCTTTGTTTCTCCTTACCTTTCCGTGCCTTTGCAGCTATGGAGAACTTACGAGTTGTATAACTGGAGCAGCATAAGTTATACAACTGGAGTCGCATGAGTTGTACAACTCGTAAATTCTCCGTAGTAAGCAAAAATAAGAATAGTAATAAGTTCACAGCTTAGAAGTCAGCGTATCTAAAGTCTATTTCATGGCAGACCGCAACTTGCTCAAACGTCTCAAGAAAATAGACTGCTATCGCATACCATTGAGCTATTATCTTCCCAAAGAACTGTTGACACCCGAAATTCTGGAAGAAGAAAAAGGATTGAAAGAGGAAGGAATTATATAAGATATATACATAGACTTTAAACAAAATGAGTTTGCCATAAGCATTAATAACTTATGGCAAACTAAAGATTACATCGGCACAATAGTCACTCCCCACCGATACTCTTGGTTAGCAGGAATAAGATATTGTGAATCGGGGATAGCTCCCCAACTGTCATACCCGCCTACTCCCATTTGTTTCATATCAATGCAGACTTCCACAAAATTCTCAGGCGTTATATCATTGATATGAGTCTGGCGCGGTCTCACATTTTTAGCTGCTATAGTGTCATGTTTCAATTCTTCTTCGTTGCGGTTGAGCCATTGATAATCTCGCAGAATGGCCTCTTCACCGTCAAAGTCCTCTATTGAATTGCGCAATGCGGTAAAGCCCATTGTATGGTCAGCATAAATTGTCAGCCCTTTACCATTCTTTTCTTTCAGAGTAAGCCAGCGGGTATCGGTACGGTACCCATTCTCCTGTGGCCGTACATACGGAAAATACATCTGCTCGGCAGTATTTTGGAATAAATCTACAGTTACCCCGGCATTGCGATCTATGTAATTCTCTTCCGGACCACGCCCGAAATAGGTAATTAAGTTCATATCCACGAACAGACGGAAACGCATTCCAATACGTGGTACCACAAGTTCCGATCTTCTTTTCTGAATATCCTCACTACCTAAAGTAAAAGGATCTATTTCTACCTCTGCATCTCCTGTCCGATTGGTTTTCTGTTCCACAGGGGTAAAAGTATAATCAGCCTTTATTACACCGGAAGGATAGATACGATAAGTGACAATATATCTGTTCCCGGCAGGTAATAAATAGTCAACAGTCAGTACGGCATCTTTACCATCCATTTTTACATTCGCATCTGCAACCTTGAAGTCTTTGCTGGCCTGTTTCCACGTTTGTAATCGTTTAGGCGACTGACTTCCATAATCATTGTCATTGGGTGCACGCCAAAAGTTGGGTTGAAAACCAAAATTATCCGTAAAATATTCAGTGCCGTTCATTCTATAGGAAGTAACCAGTCCTTCTTTCTTGTTAAATACAAAATTGACTTTTGACGATGCTACTTTCAACAATTCGTCTTCTACACTACAACTTAACACCGGCCCATCAACTTTGTAAATACGCGCTAATGACTCTATTGGTAAACGAATTTGTTCTTTAGCTATTTCATAACCTACAGGAATTAACGCTTCCTGCTGAGTAGTCGTCACACTGAATTCTACAAAATATTCAGTACCCACTTTTGGTTTCAATCCACTCACATTCACGTTCAGTAATTTACTATCCTGAGGTGCAATATCCAAACATACTTTGCCGCTACGAATCGTTTTCGCATTTTCTTTCACCTTATAATGAATCACGTATTTCTTCAGATTCGTAAAATAAAATCGATTCTTGACGATGAATTCACCACGGGCCAGATCTATAGCCTCAACAGCTATATTCTGATGCACATATTTCACTTCGCTATAAGCCGGGTGAGGAGTGCGGTCAGGGTTGACAATGCCATTACAACAAAAGTTACCATCGCTCGGCATGTTTTTCCCAAAATCTCCTCCATAAGCCCAGAATGAACGTCCTTTTTCATCTTGGGTTAGAATCCCCTGGTCCACCCAATCCCAAATATATCCACCTTGCAGATTGGGATACTTATAAATAGCTTTCCACTGATCCCAAAGACTACCGGTAGAATTGCCCATAGCATGTGCATATTCGGATGGAACTACCGGACGGTCACTTCCATTCTTTCCGATGTTTTCCAACCAGCCTGCACTTGGATATTGCGGAACGTACAGGTCTGAGTTCCACTCCCACTGAGCACGTTCATAATTCACCGGACGATCCATAATATCCTTGTCCGCCTGCTTCATCCACAAATAGGTCTGATAAAAATTATAGCCGTTCCCGCCTTCATTTCCCAATGACCAGAACGTTAAAGAAGGATAGTTCTTATTACGTTCGAACATATTAATCGTACGATACATGTGAGGTTTCAACCATTCGGGGTTATTCCCCAATGTACCACCTTTTCGTAAATCATAGCGCATGCCGTGACTTTCGATATTGGCTTCGTCATAAACATAAAAACCATATTCATCACACAATTCGTAAAAACGCCGGTCTTGTGGATAATGGCACAAACGGACTGTATTGATATTGGCACGCCTCATCAACTCAAAATCTTTACGCATCAACTCTTCGGTAAGATAATGCCCGGTTTCCGGATCATGCTCATGAACATTCACACCTTTCAATTTCAACGGTTGTCCATTAATTAACAAAACCGTGTAATTCTTCCCATTAGCAGACTTTTGTTCTATTTCCTTGATTTCAATACGACGGAACCCCACATTAAATGGCACCACCTCGCTTGTTTTACCATTCTCCCTGACAATCATCATCAACTTATACAGATTCGGAACTTCTGAGGTCCAAGTTTCCACATCCGGCAATTGTCGCTCAAAAGTCACCGTGACCATACCTTTCGATTTCATGGACACATTCTTTTCTCCGGTAGCAACCACTCTGCCTGAGTGGCCAATCAATTCATATCCAATAGTCAGATCGGCATTAGTATCCTTATGATTCTTTAAATCAAGGGCCAAACGGAAAATCCCATTCCTGTAACTGTCATCTAAAGTAGAAGTTATGCGGAAATCTTTTATGGAAGCTTTGGGCTGCGAATAAAGAAACACGTCACGCTCAATCCCGCTCATACGCCAAAAGTCCTGACACTCCAGATAAGAACCGGTACTCCAACGAAATATTTTCAATACAAGTGTATTTTCGCCTGATTTCAGATATCTATTAATCAGATATTCCGCCGGATTCTTTGAGTCCTCGCTATACCCTACCTCATACCCGTTTATATACACATAGCATCCCGACTTAGCACCTGCAATATGCAAATAAACGTCACGCCCTTCCCAATCGGTTGGCAGAGTGAACTCCTTACGATAAACACCCACCGGATTTTCTTCCGGCAATTGAGGTGGCTGCGGATTACTTGATTGAAACTCATAACACTGATTAGTATAGATGGCGGTTCCATACCCCTGTATCTCCCAATTTCCAGGCACCTTGATACTCTTCCATCCGACCACAGCAGCCGTAGTATCCACAATATCAGCCGGAAGCTTCTTATAGGAATCCACATAATAGAATTTCCAAATACCATTCAAAAGTTTATAATACGGGCTTTCTTCATACCGCCCGGTCATAGCCTGCGCACGGTTGGCATACGTCATAAAAGAAGTTCGGGGATCTTCCGTATTTACAGAAGTCGTCTGAATATCTTTCCAATAAGGCAGATGCGAGTACTTGAATGAACGCGAAGGCACTCTTCCACGTCCTTTCACAAGAATAGAATCTCGAGTAATTTCTACTGTGGAGTATGCATTTTGCGTTTCCGTCTCTATCATGCCTTCCTGGGTAATCATCGGGATTCCTTTGTAATATCCAAATGCCCCGGCATGATGATGTCCTGAGAATACAGCTTTTACACATGGATATTTCGAAATCGTATTCAAAATTTCCATATTGTTTAAAGCAGTAAATTCACTCTGCGGATAAAGTGGATGATGTGTAAAGATCAGTACATTGTTATGATTTCTTTCACATTTTCCCAACAAGTCATCCAGCCATTTCATCTGCTTTCTGCTGATTCCTCCATTCCATCTGTAGGCTTGTTTTCCTCCAGTTTGTTTTATTTGCTCCAGCATCTCAGCCAATTCCTGTTCTTTTTCAGTTCCCGTTACATTAGCATAAGCTGACACTTCATTGGTGTTCAACATGATGAAAACCCAATTTTGCTTCTTGAACGAATAATATTCGGAAGGCATACTCAACTGTCGATAGAGAACAGAATTATCTGTCACTTCTTTATAATCATGGTTACCCGTAATATGATAAATCTCATTATTAAGATGAACGAGAGAGGACATTATCTTTTTTAAATCACTGTTCTTTCTGTCAATAATATCCCCCAGATTAATAGTAAACTGAACATTCTGCTGATTGAAATAATTGATGCAAGTATCCAGCTTCTGCAATGCCTGCCTATAAAATCGTGCATTTTCCGAGGTGCAATCTGCATACTGCGTATCGGCAAATAGTCCAAATTTAAGGATAGGAGAAATATCCTGCGCTAATGCACTGCCTCCCAGAAAGAACAAGCATGTAAATAGTCTGATAAACATTTTCATGGTAATTCATTTTATAGTTATAAACAAAACGAAGAATCTGTATACATAAACTTGAATGCTTACAGATTCTTCTACTTGTTCAGTATGAGAATACAATCAGGAAATTCCTGCATTTATAATCTCATTATCTAAAACCTATTGATTCAATTGGTTATATCTAAGTTACTCAATACTCCTTTATACAATTTAGCGTATACAATCTTTCCAATGAAAGGATTTTGTATTGAAGGAGTAGCCGTATCACGATAATCGCCACCAATTCCTAACAGATAATCAGGTGCTTGGTCTTTCTTTGGGAAATTAAATGTTCCGGAGACCTTGACTTCTTTCACTTTAGCACCATTAATATACATCCTAAAAGTTGTTTTATCGTATGTAACAACAGCATGGTAATAAATATCTTTTCCTAATTGAATGGGAGTCTGAAAATTATTATTTGGCAATACCCACTTATTATTTGCCCTATAATAAAACGCCAGTTGGCTACCGCTGGTAATTTCATACCCCAATCCACCGCTTTCCATTGAGGAGAATGGGTTTATTCCTCCATCAGGAGAAAATAGGATTTCCATAGAAAACATCCCTTTCATAGCCTTACCAATAGCATCTTCTTTACTATAAGGAATATAGAAGAAATTACTTCCATCAAAAACGGCTTCATATTTCTCATACGAACTATTCCAACGTGTTTCTATGGCATTCGTCGTTCCTTCTACAACGGGCAAAGAAGATATTTCTTCATTCATATTAGTAGCTATCCCCTTATCTGCAAATTGTACATCCATGATTAATTTCGGAATTTCTTCATTAGGAAAACCTATGATGAGAACGGTCAAATGACTGTATTTCTTTATTTTTTCATAAATGTCCGGTTCATTATAATAGATTCTATAATTCCACGAATATTGTCTTACGGGCCTGTTATTAACTTGCGCATTCTCAAAATTCGTTTTCATAGCCTGATAAACGTCAGAATCAAAACTTATTCCATCAACATTATTATCCTGCATAGATTTCAGCCAACCATCACAAATTTCCTTTTGCTCTTGTTCGGTTTTTCCTACCAAACTGCTCCAGGTTGAGTAAAAACTTACATGCCATCCATCATTTGCAAATGAGGTCAGATGCGTAATATAACGACTTTCAACCAAAACACGATGCTTTATATTATATTTGCTGTCTAAGCGATACAAGGTTTCACGAATAATCGCTTCATTCTCATCCGTACTCAAATCCTTAAAATCAAGCCATAAAAAATTAAAATCAGGTTTCATCACAAGGAGATCATCCATATATTCCTCAAAAGTTTGGCCTGTTGAAGTTTCCAATTCATGCCCAATCATCAAAACAGGAATACCACTCTCTCTGGAAACATGAATATCCACTTCAAAATTGCTTATTCCATAATCAACAGCATCCTGTAGCTTAACAACATCATTGCACTTATGAGCTCCCAAAATCATTGTTTGACCAAAATCGTCAGTAGAAAGAAGACTTCTGGTCATAGGGCCATCAACGTTAGTATTCAATAAATCAGAAGAACATGATGTCAATATCATCGTTCCTAATAATAAACCAAATAACATCTTTAACTTTTTCATAAACATATATTTTTAATTCAATTATTAATTCCACCCCGGATTATTAGGTTTCAAATCTGGATTCCTTTCAATTTCCACTCCCGGTACGGGCCACAACAAATCTTTCTCTGTGAATACGCGAGTTACCAGCCTCCGCCCGGTTATTCCGTATACATCTCCCGGCAATACCTCCAAGGCAATACCCCAGCGACGAAGATCGAACCAACGATGTCCTTCTGCAATAAGCTCAACGGCTCTTTCGTGTTTGATACGTGTCAATACCTCTTCTTTAGAAGAAGCTTTCAGCCATGCAGGGCCACTGTTAATAGCAGGCATATTGGTAGAAGGGCGTTGGCGCACTTTATTAATATATTCTACTGCCGTAGCTTGGTCATTCAACTCATTCTTGCACTCTGCATACATTAGGTACACATCTGCCAGACGGAGTATCGGAAAGTTAATAGGAGTATGTTCTCTATTATTTATCTCTCCATTCATATTACCTTCGGGTACAAATTTCCGGAAAATGTACGACTCTGTTCTAGCAGGACTCAATCGAATAAAGCCGTTTGTTTCATTCGGAGCTATGTTCCGGGCAATTATAAACTCACAAGTCTTAGGCTGATTGTTTACCCATCCCGGATAAGTAGTATAAGGCATAATGATGGTTTCACTCATTCTCGGGTCACGTTTCGAATACATTTCAAGTAACTTATCTTTGTATTCGGGATAAGACGCAACCGTTTTACCTCCTTCTGCAAGTACCGATACAAAGGTTTTATCCTTCACGTCCGTACTGCTGAATCCTGGAATAACTTCTTCCCAATCAAAAGGTTTGCCATCTTTATACTCGTACATGCCTACCAGCGTGGCGGACGGTAGCACGACATTCCAGCAACTGCCATACGTAGCACGGCTGCCCATATAGAAAGTCATTGGCATACCATAATCTTTGCCTACACCTCCTGAGTTCTGAATAGCGAAAATCATTTCATCACTTTGATCGCCTTCCGGAGTGAATAACTTAGCATAATCAGCATACAAAGAGTAATTATATCCTTTGCCCGACGGATCCAATATAATTTCCTCGAAATCCTTGGCAGCTTTTGCATACTCTTTTGTATATAAATATACTTTTCCACGCAATGCATAAGCGGCTCCCAATGTCACGCGTCCATAGTCATCTTGTATCCTTTTTACAGGAAGATTGCTATTGACTGCGGCATCCAGGTCAGCAAGAATGAACTGTACGACTTGCTCTTCAGAGCTTCTGGGCTTCTTCAAGTCATTATAGTCTGTACTCAAGTTCACACTTTCGTCATACAGTGGCAATGCTCCATAAAAATTATAAAGTTCGAAATAATACAAGGCACGCAAAAATCTAGCTTCTGCCAAATACTGGGTTTTAAGTTCTTCACTCATACCTTCTATCCCAGGTACCTTCTGTAGCACCAGATTGGCTCTCATCACCCCGTCATAAAGCGACTTCCATTTATCCTCCACTAAGGCATGCCGATCACTATAAGTACCTAAGATAACCGGTCCAAAGCCCTGAGAATCATACCCCACACCTATATCCGACATACAATCATAGGCAAATCTCATCCCAAAAGCATTATCTTCTCTAAGAGCCGCATATACTCCCATCATCCCTTGTTTGGCATGGGTTTCCGTCTGCCAGAAAATGCCATCGCTTATTTGGTCAGCCGGATACCTATCCAGCTCATAACAACTATTCAAGCACATTGATGCAACAAATGCACCTAATAATATTCTATACTTTTTCATAAAACATCAAATTAAAATGAAAGATTAACTCCAATAACAGCCTGTCTCATAGAAGGGTAGTCAACGCCAGACACTTCCGGATCGAGACCATCGTATTTAGTGAACGTAAAAAAATTCTCTAAGCTACCGTAGATTCTCACACGCTCTATAGGTAGAGATGGAAATGCCGTTCTCGTAAAGGTGTATCCTAACTGGATATTCTTAATTTTAAGGAATGATCTGTTCTGAATCCAGAAGTCACTAATCAATGTATTCCTGTTATCACTGAATTCCAGTAGGCGGGGATAGCGGGCTGAGCCCTGAATGCCTTCATACCAACGGCCATCTGCTATCTTCTTGTTGAGCTGATAACTGTGGCGAACAACCGGACGAAAATAATTATCCAGCCAATAAGTTTCCACTCCGGTGACTCCCTGCAAAAGAACAGAGAAATCGAAACCTTTATAAGCCCCTCCCAAGTTCACACCAAAAGTACACTTCGGAGTGGCTCCATTACCGATAATCGTACGGTCATCATCATTAATCACACCGTCACCATTCAAATCTTTATATAGTAAGTCTCCCAGTTCCGGGCGATTAGAAGGAAATGTTTTTTTAGGCTTGCCTGTACTTGGATCAATCGGAGTATTATCCACTAACTGCTGCACAAAGTCCAAATCCTGCTGTGTCTGCACAATGCGATCAACAACATAGCCATACTGAACATTTATCGAATAACCTTCTTTAATCATATCAGCATTAGTAATAGCACTTTCATTACCCTTGAACTTGGTTACCTTGTTATTTATAAAAGTGATATTACCATTCACGAAATAAGAGAAATCCTTTATCTTATCTTGCCAGCCCAAACTAATTTCCACACCTTTGTTCACCACTATGCCTGCATTTTGTCTTGGGATAGTTGCATTCCCGTTCACAAGCGGAGCCGGAAGATCGATCAGGATATCTTCCGTCTTTTTATGAAAATATTCGACCGTACCGGTAAAACGGTTATTTGCCAAACCGAAATCCACCCCTACATTAAAGATTTTCGTCTTTTCCCAAGTCAGGTTTCCATTAGGAATAGCCTGCATAGCTACTCCGGTAGCTATATTATTATTTAGGATATAGTTGGATGCCGAATATAAAGATTGGGCATCATAATTACCTTCAATATCTGCATTTTTACTTCTCAACGCATTGTTACCCAACACACCATACGAAGCACGCAGTTTCAGATTACTCAACGTCAATCTTTCTGAAAAATCTTTCACGAAAGGTTCTTCACTGATTCTCCAGGCAGCGGAAGCTGAAGGGAAATATCCCCAACGATTACCCTCCATAAAACGGGAAGAACCATCGGCGCGGAGATTCACTTCAAACAGATATTTGTTATCCCAGTTCAATTTCAGTCGACTGAAGTAAGAACGCATCACCCATTCCACTGTATTACCAGAAGACGAAGCAGCTCCGGTAGCGCCATCAATCACTCCCAGTCCCGGATCCAGTAAGTCCTGCTTGGTTGTCTTGAACCATTTATAGCGGAACAGTTCCTGACTGGCTCCCACCATAACGCTATAGTCCAGTTTGGAAACCTTATTCTGATAAGCAGCCGTCACATCCATCAGATAGTCATTCCATTTGTAATCACTGTTCATGATGTGAGTTTTACCAATGCCAGTAGAAGCCACCACATCGTTCAGGAAATTCCATTGCTCCAGAAATACCGGTTGAGAATCATCCGTCTTATTACGATGCATATAGTTGAATGATCCAGTCAGCGTAAATCCTTTAAAAGGAGTCAATGTTCCGTAAAAACGACTTTTCACATACCGTTCTTGGATATCTCCTGCAGTATTATATAAACGATAAATAGGATTATTGGCTGCATTCTGAGCATCGTCCTGGTCATTATTGACAGAACCCAACCGACCATCAGGAGCGCGAAACACCATACCCGGAGAAGTAGCGGCAGCGTAAGTGAAGACATCTTCCATCTTATTCGTACCCTGCTCCGTAAAAGATACATATCCATTAATATTAGTTCCGACCTTCAACCAGGAAGTTACGTCAATGTCCAGATTAACGCGTGCTTGCGTTTTTTTATAACCAGAATTATCCATCACCCCCGGTGAATGCAGGAAGCCAAAAGAAGTATAAAACTTGACTTTATCCGAACCACCGCTAATTGAAACACTATGGTTGTTACTCAAAGATGTTTTAAACAACTCATCCATCAGACTTGTATTTGGATATTTCAACGCATCTTTTCCTTCATTGGCACGCCACAATTTGATGGCATCATCCGAGTATTTAGTTGGCAAGTTTGAATTGGAAAAACCTTCATTTATCAATTCCATATAATCAGCATAGTTAGACACTAAATCAAAGGTTTTTCCTACAGATTCCCAAGAGAGATAGCCATTGTAATCAACTTTTGTCTTACCCTGCTTGCCACTGCGTGTAGTAATCAAAATGACACCATTAGCTGCTCTCGAACCATAAATAGCTGCTGATGCAGCATCTTTCAAAACCGATAGATTCTCAATATCCTGAGGTTGCACGCTGTTTAATGAACCTTCTACTCCATCAATAATGACAAGTGGCGCTGAATTATTCAGGGTTCCTTGACCACGAATCATTATAGACGCCGTATTATCACCCGGTTTATTTGAACTGGAAGTAACCTGCACACCGGCAGCCATACCCGCCAATCCCTGTGATACATCTGTAATCGGACGACTTTCACTCATTTCCGCCATATTGATATTGGCGACAGAGCCCGTCAGGTTTACCTTCTTTTCAGAACCATATCCTACAACTACGACTTCATCCAGTGACTGCGCATCTTCCGTCAAAGCTATTTTCAGTTCCGTAGTATTGCCGGTAATTTTAACTTCTTTAGTCAGATATCCAATATAAGAAATCTGAATAACACTGCCGACCTGTACATTGTCAAGCGTGAAATTTCCATCAATATCTGTAATGACTCCATTGCTTGTACCTTTTATAATTACATTAGCACCGATAATCGATTCACCCTGTACATCCAGTACTTTGCCTTTAATCGTTTTTTGTTGTGTGATACTCTCTACTATATCAGTATGGAGTGACGTTGAACTGGCTCTTGTCGCCCATAATGATCCGGTAGCAATTAAAGCTAGTGATGCCCCCAATACCATTCTTTTGGGGAGAGAACTGCAATGTTTGAGTTTTCTTTTCATAAGTATTAAAAATTAGTTGTTATTAACGTTGCAAGTTTACGCCTTTTCACTTTATAGGCATTATCCAAATCGTCCAAAGAAACGATGAAAATTATCCGTGGACATTTTTAATAGGATTCAGGAAAATCTTCATAGGTATACATACCATTCCTATTTCAATGTCACATCTTTGTAAAAATCATCCCCGACAATAATCATATATATTCCGTACAATAACTATAATCCTGTTTTATTTAATAGCACTAATATTGCAGCAATAATATTTCAAAAAAGAAGCAAACTATTAAAAGCAATTATTATATATGAAAACAAGAATTATCCTCTTAGTCGTCTTTTCTTTCTGCCTCTTGGGAGACACATTTGCAAAAAGAAAAGTGGAAGAACCTCCAAGCGACAGACAACAATGGGCTGACCTCTGTTATAAGATAGCACAACCCATTTTGGAAAACATGAGTAAAGGTGAACTGCAAAAGAATATGCAGTTGGAACTTAGCCCCACATGGGATGGACGTGATAAACGCGTAGCCTACATGGAGGCCTTTGGACGGCTAATGGCAGGCATCTCTCCCTGGTTATCTCTCCCTGCAGATAATACAGCTGAAGGGCAGCAACGCCGCCAATTGCAGGAGTGGGCACTACAAGCATACAAGAATGCTGTAGATCCCCAAAGCCCGGATTACTTGTTGTGGGAAGGACCAACCCAAATTCTGGTAGACGCAGCCTACATCGCCGAAAGTTTTCTTCGTGCACCAGATGCCACCTGGAAGTTGTTGGATGAAGTCACCCGGCAACGTTACATCCAATGTTTCAAAGGATTGCGTATCATCCGTCCTGCTTACAATAACTGGCTGTTGTTCCGTGCCATGACCGAAGCTTTTTTACTCTCGATTGGCGAGGAAGCTGACCGGTTTGCACTTACTGTGGCAGTGAACAAACTCAACGAGTGGTATTTAAGTGACGGCTGGTATTCAGACGGGCCGGAATTTGCTTTAGATTATTACAATTCTTATGTCATTCATCCCATGTATGTGGAAATATTAGAAGTTTGCAAAGCAAAAAAATTTCTGACTCCCGTCAGCACTGTACTGGCTATTTGCCGTATGCAACGGTTCAATGTTTTCATCGAACGCCTGATTTCACCGGAAGGAACTTATCCTGCCTTCGGACGTTCAGTGATATATCGCATGGGAGCTTTCCAGACGTTGGCATTAGCTAGCTGGAAATATGGATTACCAGAAGGGCTAAGTAACGGGCAGGTGCGTAGTGCACTGAGTACAGTTATGCGGAATATGTTTAGTATAGAAGGAAATTTCGATGATAAAAATTTCCTCAGGCTGGGTTTTGCCGGACACCAGCCAGAACTGGCTAACTACTACACCAATAATGGTAGTCTCTATATGACTGCATTGGTATTTATGCCATTAGCTCTGCCTGTTACCCATCCCTTCTGGAGTGATCAAGCAGCAGAGTGGACTTCCCAGAAAGCATGGAGTGGTAAACCATTCCCAATCGACAGACATCACTCACTACGTAACGAGAAATAAAAAGAATTCAAACAAATCACTAAAAATAAATATTATGAAAAAACTTTCATCTTTATTACTTTTGTTAGCCTTATCCATCTGCTGGAGCTATGCGCAACAAGCTAAATATGTATTCTACTTTATTGGCGACGGAATGGGCGTCAATCAAGTGCAAGGTACAGAAATCTATCGGGCAGAACTGGAAGGAAAAATGGGAATTACTCCTTTGCTATTTACTCAGTTCCCCTATTCTACCGTTGCAATTACCAATTCTGCCACAAACAGGGTTACAGACTCGGCTGCCGCAGGTACAGCACTTGCCACCGGCCGTAAGACCAAAAACAGCGCAATTGGTGTACTGAAGGATCAGGAAACCCCAATTAACAGTGTAGCTGTATGGGCGAAGAATAAGGGTTGCCGGGTGGGCATTGCCACCAGCGTCACCGTCAACCATGCAACTCCCGGAGCTTTTTACGCACATGCCGCTAAGCGTACCCTTTATCACGAGATCGGAAAAGACTTATATAAGACCGGCTTCGATTTCTATGCCGGTTCCGACTTCCGGGATGCAACAGACAAGAACAATCCCACGACTGACAACTTATATGAAATGGCTGGCAAAAACGGATATACCATCGCACGCGGTTATAAAGATTATCTGAAACAGAGCAAAAAAGCTGATAAGATGCTCCTACTGCAAACTGAAGAAGCCTCTAAACGTGAATTTGTAGCCATTCCTTATGCTATCGACCGTAAAAAGGGAGAGATGACTCTTCAGGATATCACCCGTTCCGCCATCAATTTCTTGTCGAAAGATTTATCCAAAGGCTTTTTCCTGATGGTAGAAGGGGGGAAAATTGACTGGGCCTGCCACAGCAATGATGCTGCAACCACATTTCATGAAATAATAGACTTCGATAATGCCATCAAGATAGCTTATGAGTTTTATTCGCAACATCCGGATGAAACACTGATAGTTGTCACTGCCGATCACGAAACCGGAGGCTTTGTACTGGGTACAGGCACTTATGACCTGAATCTGCAGGTATTGAAAAATCAAAAAGTTAGCGAAAACGGTTTCACCCGCATCGTCAACAAAATGCGCGCCAAGACCAGCAATCAAGTGAGTTGGGAAGCCATCCGAGAGGCCTTGAAGGACAATTTCGGTTTCTGGGATAAGATAGAACTAACTGCCGAACAGGAAGCCCGATTGAAAACAGTTCATGAAAAAAGCCTGATGCATCAGGAGATGAAGCTGGAAAAGAGCGAATATGCACAAGACGAACCGATAGCATCGGAAGCTAAACGTATCATCAATGAAATAGCTCTTGTAGGCTGGACCAGCGGAGGACATTCAGCCGGTTATGTTCCAGTATTTGCCATTGGAGCCGGAGCAGATCTGTTTCAAGGCCGTATAGACAACACAGAGATACCTATAAAAATCGCTCAGGCTGCCGGATACCCTATAGATTTCTAAATGATTATGAATTTATCTTAGGCGCGGATTAATCCGTGCCTAAACCTCCGAATCTTTTCTTTTCTGATAACTCTGTGGCGTACATCCGTACTGATTTTTGAAACAACGGCTGAAATACACCGGCGAACTGAATCCACAGCGATCGCTTACCTCCGCAATCGGCAAATCAGAATATCGGCGAAGAAGAGTTGCAGCATGTTTCAAGCGATAATTGAGCACAAAGTTATTAGGAGTCATGCCCGTCAAAGCTTTAAATTTGGAATACAGCAAAGAGCGACCTATACCAACTTCCTTACACAATTCCGGTATATCAAAATCAGGATCATCAATATGTTTCTCAATAATTTGTGACGTTTTGCGCAACATCTCCTGATCCAGAGGGTTGATGCTGGTCAAATCAATTTCCGACAGAGGTTTCTTACGAAGCTGATGTTGTATCAGCAATCTGTTCCTTACCAGATTATTAGCTCTTGCCAAAAGCAACTGTGCATTGAAAGGTTTGCTTATATAGTCATCCGCCCCACGATTCAACCCCTCAATACTCTGCTCCGTATTGTTGAGCGCAGTAAGCAGAATAATAGGAATATGGCACAAATCAACATTATTCTTTATTTGCAGGCACATTTCAATTCCAGTCATTTCAGGCATCATAATATCTGATATAATCAGATTCGGCTTATGCTCGTAGGCTTGAGCAAGCCCTTCTTTTCCATTATTTGCCAGGTAGACTTGATAGAAAGGTTCAAAAAGCTGTTTCAAGATTTGCAGCAGTTCTTTATTGTCTTCCACCAACAACAGTTTCCTGTCGTTCTCCTTTGCCGTTTCCTGCGATAGTGAGTCTACAGGAACTTCATAAAAAGAGGCTATTTTCTCGCCTAACAATGGTCCTGTAGTAGTCATCATATCAGATACACTATCAACAAACTGAATATGTTCGTCTTCCTGATAGATACTCATGTTAAGCGATAAAGCAATTGTAAAAGTGCTACCCTTCCCGATCTCACTTTCTACAGAAATTGCCCCATGATGTTTTTCTACGATGCTTTTGGTCAAAGCCAAACCGATGCCCGTACCTGGAGATTGTTCGTTTCCCTTCTGATTCCCGCCTTGATAAAAGCGGTCGAAAATATGGGCGGAATCCAAATCTGAGATGCCACTACCGGTATCGCAAATCTGTATCTTCACATTACCGTTATCAGTGGCAATTATCATACCTATTTTCCCTCCGTCAGGGGTATATTTAAAGGCATTTGAAAGCAAATTAAAAAATACTTTCTCCAATTGCTTAGCATCAAACCAGCACACTATCTCCACCGGATTGCACTGAAAATCATAGCAAATGTTACGTTGATGTGCAAAGTCACTGAACGAAAGAAATATCTCTTTCAGGAATTTCCCTATATCCCGCTTCTCTATTTGCAATATAAAGCGGTTCTGGGTAAATCGTCTGAAGTCCAAAAGTTCAGAAACCAAATTAGTCATCTGCTGTGCACTCTGCTTTATTTTCAATATCTTGTTGTATACTTGCGGAGGAAGCAGCTGATTCTGCAACAAAGTATCAATATGGCTGACAATCAGTGTCAATGGAGTACGGAATTCGTGACTCACATTAGTAAAAAATACCAGCTTGGCATGATTCATTTCTTCTATATGCTGTTTTTCGATACGCTCTTTTTCCAGCGATTGCGCCAAAGCCTGTTTTACGAATCGGTTTCGGGCATAGTAAGTGATGCCCGAAACAATTGTAATCATATAGAATATCCATGCCCACCAGGTGGCATACCAAGGAGTGGCAATATGAATAGCCAATTGAATAGGAAGCTGACCGGAAGCATACGCCATACGTACATAAAGTGTATAATCGCCCGGATCGAGGTTTGTATATCTGGCCTCCGGAGTCGGAGTAAATGTCCAGACTTTATCCAATCCTTCCAATTTATATTCAAAGCCTTGCTGCGCATATTTGTTCTGATAATCAGAATGGGCAAACTTGATAAGCAGGTTATTGTCCTCAGTATCCAGCATTAGCCTCTTCGTAAAAGGAAGCGCTGCAGTGAGTATTTTATTTTCAGGCGACGGTTTTATCAACCGATTGTTAACATGAAGAGTAGAGAAATAAAGAGAACTTATCTCTACCTGGGAAGCATGAAATTCTTCTTCCGCCAAAAGAGTAACCCCTTTGGTATCTCCAATATAGATTTTATTGTCCGAAGAGACATAAATCCCGCAATCCCGAATGATCGGAGCCTTGAGATAGACTTCTTTCTGTCCCAAGCTGGTAAATGACTGCTCTTTCGGATCAAAAAGTATGATTCCCCGGTCTCCGGTAAGGATAAACTTATTGCTGGCAGTCTGTTTCACATTGTAGCAATAATTGCTGGGCAATGTGCTGTTCTCCGTATTATAAACAATCATTTTCTTGGTATTCCGGTCGTAAAACAGCAATCCGCTTCCTAACGTACAGATATATACACCGTCTTTCGTCACCCGTACATGCGATATGCTGCCCTTATAGCCCATATCCTGCAGTTTGAGAGTACTTCTTTGAGTAACATCAGAAAGAGGGACGATCACAACTTTGTCTGCTTGGTTAGCATAGAAGTTTCCTTCTGCATCAATATCAAAATTTATACAGTAAGACTCCGGTTTGAACAGAAACGTAAAGTGATTAGTCACCGGATCGAGTTGAAAAACACCTTCACGGGAAGAAAGATAAAGTTTACCATTCCACATCTTGACCTGATAGATGAAATGGCGCGGAGCCGGAGTATTTTCCAACTGATGTTCCAGGTAATTATAAAAGCTTTTTTCCTGAAAATCATAACGTGACAATCCTCCTAAGTGGGTTCCGATATACAGATAGTCATTCTCCCGGTCATAGCAGATACTCTTTACATTGTTATGCGGAATAGAGTTCAGTCCCCCTGCCGTAAATTGATGTACCAGTTCCCAGTTTTCATTTATGCAACCTAAACCTCCTCCGTCAGTACTGACCCAAAGATTTCCATGTTTATCAGCCGTCATCTCACCAATGTATGAATAATATAGGTTGGAAAGATTTCCGGCCTGGTAGTCATAATGTACAAATCCACTGCGGTCGGGAGTAAAATAGTTCACTCCTCCATAGAAACTGCCGATCCAGATAGTTCCCTGCCGATCGGTGTAAAGAGAAAAAATAGAAGGATGATTCAAGCCCCCCACATACTGAGGTATCTGTATCAGTGTATAGGTTTGCTTCCGGACATCATACTTTTGTAAACCAACGAAAGTTCCAAACCAAATATTATGCTCATCATCCTCGACAAAGGCACGTATCTGCATATTGCGGATTCCAGCACTTCCGGTAAGTGCATAAGGAACTTTTTGCAATACATTATCCTTGAGCCGATACAATCCTTGCATGCGAGTGCCTATCCACACTTCTTCGTCCGAACTCTCGAAAATACAATATACATCTATATTTTCCAGTAAAAACCGGGATGGCTGGAGTGTGTTTTGAGGAATGATATACATTCCTTCCATCATGCCGACATATATATTGGTTTCGCTAATTGCCAGCGTGTTTACGGTATAAGGAGGAAGTTTCACTTTCGACCGGACGGTATGCTGTCGGCAATCGTAAGCGAAAAGAGAATCTTTCCGGGCATACCATATTTCATTCTGATAGACAGCCAAAGCAGTAGTAGCATTGTCTGTCGTATATTGCTTAAATGTGGAGGTATGAATGTCATAGCCAAACAAATTATTATCAGCTATGAAGAAAATATCGCCATCGATATCATGAACAATGAAAGGTACATAATTACCAATCCAAAGCTTTTCCCCATCCGCATTTGTAATTTCGCCCTTGACATAAGTAATTTGCTCTCCATCATACATATTAATGCCTTCCTGCGTTCCAAACCACATTCGCCCCAATCCATCCTGGGCAATACTCAAAACCGAAGGTTGTGATAGTCCATTTTGTAAGCCCAAATTACGGAAATATTCGGCAGTTGCCGGAAGTGTGCTAAATAGCAAAAGAAATAGAGATATGATTCTGTTTTTCATTAGTATGGTTTCCGCATTTTATTATGAATGCAAAAATAAGGAAAAAAGAATATAGCTCCTACTAAAACAAAGTTTATTGTTGAAAGAACTGCCCCCAAAAGTTAGACACAAAACTTTAAGAGTGCAGTTCATATCCAACTTTTGAGGGACTTCATGTTTCTCTTTATAAAGCTATACCCTTATTTGAAAAGTAACTGTGCCATGTGATACAAACTCCTGCGCCAAGTCAGGAATTCATGGGCCGTATCGGGAGAAACGAAAGACGTTGCCTTAAAACCGGCTGCCTTGAGGTCATTCACGGCTTTAGTCACACCATCCGGATTCTCCTTGCTTCCGCAACTGATGAAAATGGATGCCACCTGCTTTTTATCCGTGATGTCGTCCAGTGCATAAGTCCCACCGCTCAACAGTCCATAGTAATTGAATACTTCCGGACGGCGCAGAGTAATCAGTTTCGTCTCAAAGCCACCCATAGAAAGTCCTGCCATAGCACGGTGCTTCTTGTCGGCCTGTGTACGGAAGTTACTATCAATATAAGGTATCAGTTCGTCTACCAGCACCGTTTCAAACTCCTTAGCCGTGAACTCTTTGATATGTCCAAATTTCACATCATTCGTCATACCATACGTCATTACAATGATGAACGGTTCAATCTTGCCTTCAGCAATCAGATTGTCCATAATCAGATTCGCATGTCCCTGGTTGGACCATGCCGTTTCATCTTCTCCCCATCCGTGCTGCAAATAGAGAACCGGATATTTCTTCTTATCCTTTCCGTAAGTGGGCGGTGTATAAACAAATGCACGACGATGGGTATCTGTGCTCTTGGAATAAAAATAAACCTGTTGAACATTTCCATGAGGCACTTGCTTCATAGCATAGAAATCCTCATCATGAGCCGGAATTTCAATACCACTTTCCCATCGGCAAGAGCCGTAATAATTCTTAGTACCCGGATCATTAAACACACCACCATCGATAGTCAGGTGATAATAATGGAATCCCTCATCCATGGGGCCATCTGTAGTACCTACCCATACACCTTCTTTATCTTTGCGGAGAACTGTGCCACCACGACCGCCTAATCCAAGACTGACAATGACTGATTTGGCATCAGGAGCAACTACACGGAAGCGGGCGTATCCTTGCGAATTGACCATAGGATATTGCTGTCCGGGCTGATTAAGTACAGAAGGACGGAAATCCTCTTTCACTACAGCAGTATCGCTTGCCGGATCAAAATCCTTAATGATACTATAGACACGTTTCGCCTTATAATTTTCATCGTAAGGCAACGGATAGTTACGTGCACCGAGCCATGAATCGCGGTCGGAAAGATTCCAGAAAGTAACATTGTCTACCACATCCTTATGTTTGCGAAGTACTTTAAACAAGCGAGCATACTGATCTTCCTGAAGCGTTTTTACTACCTGACTGATGTTGCCGCCGTCACGACTGAAATTGAGCTGTCCTCCCATCTCCTGATTGGCACGAATATCCAACTCAGTAATATGGATATGTTTCACTATAGTAGAATATTTCGTCAGGGCAGCATCTACATCTTCCATGCTCGGACCATAGACATTGTAATGTCCCTGCATGCCAATACCATCAATGGGCACACCTTCTTCCTTCATGGATTTCACCATATTATAGATGCGATCGCGTTTTCCAGGATCAGCAGCATTATAGTCATTGTAGAAAAGGAGTACATTAGGGTCGGCCTCACGGGCATAAATAAAGGCTTTCTTAATAAACTCGTCACCGGCAATCTGATAAAGAGGGGAATTGCGATACGGACTTGGGTGTTCTCCCATGCCTCGCCGGCCACCTTGCCAGCCACCATCGGAGATTGCTTCATTCACAACGTCCCACGCATACACCACATCCTTATAGCGTTCTACAATGGCTGTAATGTGATGTTTCATATTTTGAAAAAGTTTCTCTTTCGACACTAAATCCCCTTTTTCATCTTTATACATCCATTCTCCTATCTGGGCATGCCACATCAGACAGTGCCCGCGTAACTTGATTCCGTTGCTACGGCAAAAATTGGCGATCTTATCGGCATTCTCCCAATTGAACTGTCCGTAGGCAGGCTCGGTGGGTTGCGGCTTCATGTCGTTTTCTGCCGTAATACTGTTGAAGTCTTTTTTGATAATGGCAATCTGTTCGGGATTCGAGATGTTACGCATATTAACAGCCACGCCAATAGAGAAGTAATCTTTATAGGCATCCTTCAGCCCCGTTTCTCCGCTTTGTGCGAATCCGGTATTTGCGCTCATGGTCAATGCCAATGCGCAAAGGGAAAATTTGAATAAATGTTTCATCTGATAATTATTTAAAAGGTTTTCATAGTATATCTATTATCTACCATGTATTTGTACATGCATATCACTCACTAATTGGAAACGGTTACAAAAGAACGCTTTTTCCAGAAAGATTCTTCATATTTGTGTAACACGTTTTTTCGCTTATGTTACCTCCTTTAGTAAAAGTGAAAGAAAATGGATTCTCAAGGTCAGTACCGCCACTGAAGTAAAGAGAAAAAGATGATTGTAACCAAAACGAAACATACATGACACAAAAATATAACACACATGTCTGAACTTTGCCGCCATAAATTAATCGACTACAACTAATGATTATGAAGAAAAGCGCATTCATGTTGCTCATCATCCTACTGTCACTGACAGCAAACGCTCAGACTCCGTACCGCAACGAGGACGGAAAGAAGATTGATAAAGAAGAGCTGGAAACAAAGGATTACCTGCCGGAAATACACGGTACTATCCGTACTAAGTTTGAGTATCAGACAGAAATGGCTGCCAGTCGTTTCGAAGTACGCAATGCACGCATCAGCATTACCGGAAATGTATTGCCCATCGTAGCTTATAAGGCGGAAATTGATCTCTCCGATGAAGGACAAATCAAAATGCTGGATGCCTACGCCCGCCTTTTCCCAATAAAAGACCTGACCGTCACCGCAGGACAAATGCGAGTACCATTTACAATCGACGCCCACCGCTCTCCACATCAGCAATATTTCGCTAACCGTTCGTTTATTGCGAAACAAGTTGGTAATGTGCGTGACGTTGGTGTTACATTGGGATATAAATTCGGCACTGGAATACCTGTAACCTTAGAAGGCGGACTCTACAATGGTTCGGGACTGACCAATCAAAAAGAATGGCACAAAGAAGTAAACTATTCCGCCAAAGCACAATTCCTTTTCGCCAAAAAGCTGAATCTAGCTTTAAGCATACAGAGCATCCAGCCACAAGAGGTAAGGATAAACTCGTATGACATCGGTGCTTTCTATGAATTCGGACGCTTCCATATTGAAGGAGAGTATTTGTACAAAACTTATGCAAACAATGCCTATGACAACGTGCATGCCGTAAATAGTTTTATCAATTACGACCTCCCCTTACAAAAAGTATTCAGCAAGATATCCTTTCTGGCACGCTATGATATGATGACCAGTCAAAGCGATGGTAAAGCCATTGACGAAGAGACCGGAGCCTTGACTACCACCGACTACAAACGCCACCGTATAACCGGAGGTATCACTTTCAGTCTCAGCAAGGCATTCCGCACAGATCTCCGGCTGAACTACGAAAAGTATTTCTATGCCAAAAACAGTATTGCCAAAGAGTCTGAACAAGATAAGATTGTATTGGAACTGATGGTTCGGTTCTAACACCTCACATGCACCTGCCAACAACAGGTGCATCGTCCGGTAAGTACTCTTTGACTCTCTCATTCATCCTACTTAAACCGTTTCAAATCCTTCTTCTCAAACACCCATTCCGGAGTGTAGAGCTTACCTTCATCATTGTCAGACAGCTCATACCAAGGCGATAATCCACGGTTAGCGGGATTCACCAATATGTGAATCTGTTGAGCCAGCATATAGCTCTGTGCCAGCAGGAACACTTTCTTTCCTGTTTGAGGGTAAATCGCCACATCCACTACAATGACTGCGTGCCCCGGTGATCCGCCTTTGATAAACACATCTCCGGGTTGTAAAGATGTATAAGGAACATAAACACCAGGTTTTAAATACCTCCAGAAGCATCTGTGACGTATCAAAGCCGTACCCGCTCCGTACTTTCTTCGTGTAGAAGTACCTTTGACCGAAGAATGTACGGAGCAAGTACAGCCCTGATACGGTTCGGGTACGGTGCAGATACAAAAAAGACACATCATAACGAAAGTATGAATTGTATAAAAAAGAGATTAACAGTCATCCTTTTCATGACCAACAAATAATACAAATTCAATTATTTTATTGAATATACATTATCTCTTCCTAAACTTTTCCATACAAAACTTGATTATTTACACGAAAAATCGTATATTTGAGTAAATAACTCAGAGCTTATGGCAAATCCGATTCTTCCTGGTATATCAGAAGCTGAACAAGAACTGTTGTACAAGAAACTAAATGAATACAATCAGGGAAGAACCTCTTACAAAGAGGCAGGTGCTTATCTGGTTGTACTGCCCCGTCCGGAATCTCCCCGTTACTCCTTATGGGTGTATTCTCCTCTTCCCGAACGCCAGTCCATTTTTTACGTCCAGGACCTTTCTACAGACATCCATGAAAGTCTGCGAGCGGCAAGCAGCCTATGTTATTATTCTCCACGTTGCATTCTGTTGGTAGAATATAATGCCAAACGTATGCAGAGTAAGGGAGACGACATTATCTCTTTCGGAAAGTATCATGGACATTTCCTGCACGAAATCTTCCGTATCGATCCGGCATATGTGAGTTGGATTGCTTATAAGTTTACTCCACGTATACCTAAACAGGAACGCTTCGTACAAATAGCACAGGTGTATCATTCCGTCCATCTGGATATTCAGAAGCGGCAGGCACATCAGAAATATTCTACCAGCCGTTTTCTGGGGAAAGAAGGAGATAAAGTGAAAGAACTGACACTGAAAGTACTCCGTGTCCGGCTGGAAGACGATCCTTACAAAACCACCGTGAAAGGAACGACTCCTTATTTCTATGTCCGGCAGATACTGACTTTGGAAGATCCTATCGGCAACCTCGTCACTTTCCGGACCAACTCGCGTACGGCAAGCCGGGAATCGTGCCAGGTGCCCGCTACGGAACATGCCTTCGAGCCCGGAGAATCGGTATATATTGCCTCGGCACGCATCTCTTGTACCTTTACTTCGGGAAACAAACAATACACCCGCCTCAATTATGTCAAGTTTAAATAAACTTAAAAGATAGAGCGGTATTATTCCTATTAAAAACATTCGTCCTTTCTTTGTCGGCAGAAAAGGGGGTGCTATAAAAATAGCTGAGATTATACCCAATGAACCTGATACGGTTAGTACCGTCGAAGGGAATTTTCTTTCTATATTCTACTATTCGTTTATACTACTATCCCTTTCTGTAAGTATAATTTCTAAATTCAGAGTTTGAATGTTTGACGTACAATTCATTACGCATTTTACGGCATCCATTTCTTATTCGGACTCCGCACGCATAGCCCTTGAAGGGGGATGCCGCTGGGTTCAGCTTCGGATGAAGGATGCTTCTTCAGAAGAGCTGAAAGCCACAGCCGTGCAAGTGCAGGAACTCTGCCGCCAATACGGAGCCACGTTCATCATTGATGACCACGTGGAACTGGTGAAACAGATTGGCGCGGACGGTGTCCACTTAGGAAAACTGGATATGCCGATAAAAGAAGCAAGGGAAAGGCTGGGCAAAGATTTCATTATTGGCGGAACAGCCAACACGTTCGAGGACATCCGGCAACATGCCGCTGATGGCGCCGACTACATCGGTTGCGGTCCTTTCCGCTTCACAACTACCAAACAAAAGTTATCACCCATTCTGGGGCTGGACGGTTATCATTCCATCCTGACGCAAATGCGCGAAAAAGGAATAACAATTCCTGTCGTTGCCATCGGTGGAATCACACGTGAGGACATACCATCCCTGAAAGCATCAGGACTGAGCGGAATAGCATTGAGCGGCGGTATTCTAAAAGCTGAGAATCCGGTACGTGAAATGGAAACAATTATACGACTGACCCAATAGAAATCAATTAGTGAACCATGGAAGATAAAACAAAAATTACTTATCCCGAATCCGAGAAAGTCTATATGCAGGGGCAACTCCATCCTTATCTGAAAGTTGGGATGCGAAAAGTGAATCTTACCCCTACCGTAGTAGTGGAAAACGGGAAAAAAGTTATGACGGAGAATGCGCCCGTCTACATATATGATACAAGCGGCGCATACAGTGATCCGGAACAGAAGGTAGATTTAAAGAAAGGTTTGCCACGCCTCCGCGAACCGTGGATACAGGAACGGGATGTAGAACGGTTGCCGGAAATCAGCTCCGAATATGGAAAGATGCGTCTGGCAGACAAAAGCCTTGACTCCCTGCGTTTTGATCATATCACTTTGCCTTATCGTGCCAAAGCAGGCAAGCAGATTACGCAGATGTACTATGCCAAACAGGGTATCGTAACACCGGAAATGGAGTATGTAGCCATCCGTGAGAATATGAACTGCCAACAGTTGGGTATAGAAACTTACATCACACCGGAGTTTGTGCGTGATGAAATTGCGGCAGGACGTGCCGCCTTACCCGCCAACATCAACCATCCCGAAGCTGAACCTATGATTATCGGTTCAAAGTTCCTCGTAAAGATTAATACAAATATCGGAAATTCAGCTACCTCTTCCACGATTGAAGAAGAAGTGGAAAAGGCCGTCTGGAGTTGCAAATGGGGTGGAGATACGCTGATGGACTTATCTACAGGAGAAAATATTCACGAGACACGGGAATGGATTATCCGGAATTGTCCTGTTCCGGTAGGTACTGTTCCCATGTATCAGGCAATGGAAAAAGTACACGGAAAGGCGGAAAACCTTACCTGGGAACTATTTAAAGATACACTGATCGAACAGTGTGAACAAGGAGTAGATTATTTTACAATTCACTGCGGCATCCGCCTGAAGAATATTCATTATGCCAATGACCGCCTTTGCGGAATGGTGAGCCGGGGAGGAAGCATTATCTCCCAATGGTGTAAAATCCATCAGAAAGAGAGTTTCTTGTATGAGCATTTCGATGATATATGCGATATATGCGCACAATATGATGTGGCACTTTCATTAGGCGACGGTTTGCGTCCGGGAGCTATCCGTGATGCGAACGACCGGGCACAGTTTGCGGAACTGGATACGATGGGAGAACTGGTAGAACGCGCCTGGGCAAAAAATGTACAGGCATTCATCGAAGGTCCGGGACACGTACCCATGCATAAGATCAGGGAAAATATGGACCGGCAGATTGAGAAATGCCACGGAGCACCGTTCTATACTCTCGGTCCGCTGGTTACAGATATTGCACCGGGATATGATCACATCACAAGTGCCATTGGCGCAGCACAAATCGGTTGGTACGGAACAGCGATGCTTTGCTATGTGACACCCAAAGAACATCTTGCATTACCGCAGAAAGAAGATGTACGCATAGGAGTGGTAACTTACAAAATTGCCGCACACGCCGCAGACCTTGCCAAAGGCCATCCGGGTGCCGAAGTACGTGACGATGCCTTAAGCAAAGCCCGCTATGAATTCCGCTGGAAAGACCAGTTCAATCTGAGTCTCGATCCGGAACGCGCCTTGCAATATTACAAGGAAGCCAACCACCTGAACGGGAAGTATTGCACCATGTGCGGGCCCAACTTCTGTGCCATGCGCATCAGCCAACGACTGAAAGATTGTGATTATGATGCAGAAATAGAAAATACAGAGAACGAATAACTTTTTAAACTTATAAGAAAATGATTGAAACAAAAGTATCCAAAGGTATCATCAGTACCTATTTTGAAAAATTAGAGAGAAATCTTGATCTGGACGTTGCCATTGTAGGTGGTGGTCCGTCGGGCATAGTAGCCGCTTATTATCTGGCAAAGGCCGGATTGAAAGTAGCGCAGTTCGACCGTAAGCTTGCTCCCGGCGGCGGTATGTGGGGCGGTGCCATGATGTTCAACCAGATTGTGATTCAGGAAGAAGCGATTGACATTGTAAAGGAATTCAATATCAACCACGAGAAATATGAGGACGGCTTATATGTGATGGACTCTGTAGAGAGTACCTCTGCATTGCTTTATCATGCCGTACATGCCGGAGCCACCGTATTCAACTGCTATTCCGTAGAAGATGTTATCTTCAAGAATAATACGGTAAGCGGAGTAGTGGTAAACTGGACTCCTGTATTGCGCGAAGGTATGCACGTGGACCCGCTGAACATCCTTGCAAAGATAGTAATAGACGGAACAGGCCATGACAGCGAAATAGCCGCTACCGTAGCCCGCAAGAATGGCAGTCGCCTGGCTACCGAAACCGGTGGTGTAATTGGCGAACGTTCACTGGATGTAATTGCAGGAGAGGAAGAGGTTGTAAACGGTACGAAGGAAATCTATCCGGGACTTTACGTTTGCGGTATGGCTGCTTCCGCCGTTTCGGGCACTCCGCGTATGGGACCGATCTTTGGAGGAATGTTGATGTCCGGTAAAAAGGTAGCTGAGGAAATTATTGCGAAGCTGAAGAAGTAATTTCTCAGAAGCCACTATTTATCAAGGTGGACAATTTTTTCACCACAGATTACACAGATTTTCACAGATTATAAATATTGAGAATCAATTCCTTTTTCTTTTTATCTGTGAAAATCTGTGTAATCTGTGGTGATCTCCGGCATACCCTTGTATAGACTTATCCTGCAATCTTTTTCAGCCTCCTGAAATGAGCAAGCAACTCTTCGGCATCTTTCCACGTATGGTAACGGTTCCAGATATCTCCTAATAAAGCTGCACCGCCAAAGCCAAGAGACTTTATTTCCGCAAGGTTCACCTCACTTATTCCGCCTAAGGCTACTACCTTTTCATGGATGACTCCGCTTTCCTGTGCTTGTTTCAACTCATCCTTTGAATATCCCGAGCGATATCCCTGTTTGGAAATGCTATCGTAAACAGGACTCATAAGCACATAATTGAACAGGGAGACTGTAGTTTCCACTTCTTCCAAGCTATGGCAGGCACGACTCAGTATTCCCTCATAATTTGCTGGTGCCTCCGGATGACGGGAATTCAAGTGAATTCCGCCTAAAAGATACTTATCTTTTAAAGAGAAAAAATCATGAATGACAATCCGGGTTCTATATTCCGGAGCAATACCTTGCAGCAGATTTTCTACCGCATGAACATCCGCATCCGGTTTGCGTACATGCAGCAAGTCCAGTCCGGCTTTAAATAACTCAGTGACGATGCATGCTTCATCCGGAATAAAATCCGGAGAGGTGATAATAATCAGTTTCATTTTTCTATCCTTCATTTACCGGAGGCGTCGGAAACGGGAAATGCCACAAAGGACCATTCCCCTGCCCTATACGTAAATTCTTCCCGGCTTCAATAGCACAGGAAATGTATTCTTTGGCCTGTTCCACTGCTTCATACAAGGATGATCCTTGCGCCAGAAAAGTGGCAATGGCGGATGAAAGCGTACATCCCGTACCGTGCAGGTTGGCGGAATGAATACGCCTGCCACCAAAGATATTCAGTTCTTTTCCGTCATAAAGTACATCACACATTTCATGACCGGTCAGATGACCTCCTTTAATAAGAAAAGCACAGTTATATTTTTCGAATAACCGGCATGCGGCATCCTCCATTTCATCAATCGTCTGAACCGGTTGTTGCAACAATACTTCTGTTTCGTGCAGATTAGGAGTTACGAGAGTTACTTTCGGAATCAACTTAGTACGAATGGCTTCCAATGCCTCATCCGTCATCAGACTATGCCCGCTGGTAGAAACCATCACCGGATCGAAAACCACTTTCCGGGGAGAATAGCGACGTAGTATCCGTACTATTTCATAAATAATCTCTACGTTTCCAGTCATACCTATTTTAATGGCATCCGGTTGCAAGTCTTCCATCACCGCCTGCATCTGTTGGCCTACCAGCTCTGCCGCAACAGGATGAACAGCTTGCACACCCAATGTATTCTGCACTGTAATGGCTGTGATAGCAGTAGCTGCATAACCTCCAAGTGCCGAGATAGCTTTTATATCTGCCTGTATGCCCGCGCCACCGGAACTGTCGGAACCGGCAACGGAAAGGACGATTACTTTCTTATCCATAAGCCAAATTACAACTTTATAACATTCCCTGTACGGCTACTCTCCCATGCCGCCTCAATCAGGCGGATAACGCCAAGCACTCCGCACGCATCACTTTGCAACACCGCTCCATTCCGGATATGCTGATAAATATTCTCATAAAAAGCAGCGTAGTTTCCGGGAAGGGTAGGATAAGGTTTCCGCACCACATTACCATCTTTTTCCGTATGGAGTATTCCCCATTGGGATTCATCCTCTTCTCCCCAATGCGGAGTATCCGGCAACACACCTTTAGTCAGATCCGCCTCTTGAGGATCAAGACCATACTTCACATAAGAGCCTTCCGTTCCATGAAGAACAAAGCGAGGCTCATTCTCACACATCAGATAGCTGGCTTTCAAGGTGATTTTCACTTCCGGCATCCGGGCAGGTTTCATCAGATGGATGATAAAATAATCATCTACTTTACCACCGGTACGTAAAGTTGCAATATCAGCAAATACAGCTTCGGGCATACCAAATAGTTGAACAGCCTGGTCGATGACATGGGCACCCAGATTATAAGTCAGACCACCACCATTCTCGCCGGTTTCTTTCCAGGTATTCGGCTTGATGAAATTCCGATAGCGGGGAAAGGTTGATTCAAATTCGACCAGACGGCCCAACAATCCCTGAGCCAATATTTCTTTCACGGTCAGGAAATCACAATCCCAACGACGATTCTGGTAAACACTTAAGGTCAGTTCTTTTTCCGCAGCAAGGGCTACGAGTTCTTCACCTTCCTCTACAGTAGTGGTGAAAGGTTTTTCAACGATAACATGTTTTCCGGCTTCGAGAGCACGACGGGCATATTCGTAATGGGAACTGTCAGGGGTATTCACTACCACTAACTCCAGTTCTTCCATCCCTATCAACTCATCAAAACTACGCACAATACAGGATTGCGGATACTTCGCCCGTGACAATTCTTTACTACGCTCAGTGACAGCAGTCAACTCAAAATGAGGATTTGTGGAAATAAAAGGAGCATGAAATACTTGTCCCGACATTCCAAAGGCAGCCAATCCGGTTCTTATCTTATCCATATCTTTCATTTTTTCTTTCGGCAAAACTAATGATTTTATCGCTGATGTACCACACATGAAGGAATAAGGTTTTACGAAGAAAGATAATTTAATCCTTCGGAAGCTCCTTTTTCAGTACAATGAGAGCCTGATTCATCTCCACCGCCTTATTCCATATCTGCTGCAACTGTCCATAATATTCGGAAGGCACGACCGAGGAAGACAAAATGAATGTATAATTCACAATGACGTTGTTCCTGTTTCTTTGGATTGCATATTTGCATTGCAGCTTGCCGTCTTCAGTCTTTATCACTTGCGTGTGGGGGATTTCTTCCACCTCATAGCCTTCAGGAAGCGTCAGCGCACAAGAGAGAGTGACTTTTGACGGATAAGGGAACTCTACCGGAAGGATCCGCTCCGATTGTATAAACGGGTTCTTTGTCAATTGCGGAAAAAGAATTGGATTAATATATATATAATCATCCAACTTTTCCGCCTCAAGTACAAAATCAAATTCTTCCTGTATAGTTGTGAAGTCATCTTCCTTATCTGTTAGCTTCAGATTGGTAACCGTCAGTTTTTCTTTCATCAATTCCTGTTTATTCACAAGAGAGTCTTTCGCCTGGTTCTCTTTCCGGTGTTCTAAAGCTTGATGTCCCTTCAGAATGGTAGTCCGACGTCCGGTTATCAGATTCTCCCGGGCATTAGCACTGATTTTCATGAAAACTTGATTGGTAGATATTTCCTGCAAGTTCACCCACTTTTGTTTTTCCGGTATATCGGCAGAAAGCATACGTGCTTTAGTCACCGACAATTCAATGGGCAGCACATTGAGAGCCGGTACCTCCATCGAACTATCCAGATAAACATACTTTCCTCTTGCCTCATCATAAATAGCCACTACGAAAGTGTTCAATTTCTGAAGAGAGGGAAAGTTAGACGGCAACATTCCCCCGGAACGCCGGCTCATGACCACAGGATAGGCCTTGATGCCGTAGCTTCTGAGCATACTGATAAAAATAAAATTCAAATCGGCATTACTGCCGGTTCCGGCTTTAAGTACCTTCTCCAGATTCTCACTGTAAAGTTTATACTCTCCATTCCAAGACAACTTTTGCTTCAGCAATTGGAAAACACCTATAACTTTTTGATTAAAAGTCAAATTGCCCGATTGGTTGAGTTGCCGAATCTCTTCAAGGTACGGGCTTTTCCACAACAAGTGTTTACCAAAGCCTTCGTTCTCCTCCCGGGTCAGTTGTTTATCCACATCCTCCCAGTTCTGGCTGTAAGGTTTGTAGCCTTCATCCGGATAATTGGTTCCTTGCAAATCGAAACTAACCTGTATTCTATAATCTTCCGGACACCAGCAAAAAGATTCATCCTGGCGGATGGCAGGCAGATTTTGGGAAGTAAACGTAAGCTTCTGTGCCGAAATAGTAAAGTCATGCGACACTCTCGCTACGCCACTTGTTGTATGTTGTGCGGCTTGTACCGAACCTTTCTCTTCCAGAACATCTATATATTGGCGCCCTCTAAACTCTATGTTATATACAAATACATGAGGAATAGTTATTTCGTATCGATTGTATACTACGGGAATTTCTTCCTGCATCATCCAGTTGTCTATGTGTACGGAATAGTCGGAAGTCATTTTATAGTGATATTCGATAACTGTCCCGACCTTGACAGCAGGCAATGAAAACTTCAGTACTCTGTGATAGGTATTCAGCCTCTCATCGGAAACGAGCTCCCGCTTCAGACGGGTTTTAACAAGTTTCCCATTTTCCAGATTATAGGAACATCCGTCCAGATCGGAGATGCGGTCTTTCTCCTTATCTCTGTCAGAAGGCGCATAATAAGGAATGGCTACATCAGCTTGTGAAACACCTTGCGGCTTCAATATCTTGATGCGTACCCAATGTTCCGTATACAATTCAAATTTATCATTATAAGTAAAACCGCTCTTGC
>ERZ780003.86-NODE-86-length-34674-cov-12.4883_pt1 | contig 34674 bp, 56 predicted proteins | sample MGYA00511931_ERZ780003 | MGnify/ENA primary metagenome ERZ780003 (study PRJEB29588, sample SAMEA2162297) | human gut metagenome | biome: human gut; feature: human-associated habitat; material: faeces | place: Denmark | collected 2008/2010 ... | reverse complement strand
CCTCCGTACAACCCACCGCAAGCCATTAACACAAACAAAACTTATGTAAGCGGCATTGAAGATGTGAGGCTTCGACCGCTTCCGCCCAACAGTGAATTCATATTCCTGGACAATGAAAAATCTATTTTATATCAAAAGAAGGTTGATTCGAATGGGCAGTTTGAAGTTAAGGCTTATGAGATAACCGAATACAACGCTGATACGACGCCGATAGCGCAACCGCAAGTGGATTTGTCGGGATATGTGCCAAGAACCGAATTTGAGGCACTACAACGCGAAATTAAGGCTTTGAGCGACAAAATATCAAATATAAGGAGCGTAGCACAAAATGGACCAACAACAACAGCAGCAGCAGCAACTGGAACAGCCCAAGCAAAGCCCGCAACAAACAGCATATAAGCGAGTTGTTGCCGAAAACAAACGCCTGAAAGAACGCGTTGAAGAACTCGAACGCGAACTCGAAATACTTAAAACTTTTGTCGGGATAGGAGATAAAAAATGAACATTCTCGGTAACGGTGGTGGCGGCGGCGGATTGCCCCCACAATTAATGCAAAGTATACAACAAGTAAAAGGGATTATGGGTATGGCAAGAGGCAATCCGATGTCTATGTTGCAAAATGACCCAAGATTCGCTCAAGTTATGCAAATGTGTAAAGGACAGAATCCGCAATCGGTCTTGGAAAACATGTGCAGACAGCAAGGTATCAATCCGCAAGATTTGATAAACGCGCTGAAACAATGATACAACTCGGCAATGACGTCTAAGCCTTGTGTATAAATAAAAATAAAAAGGAGAAACAACAATGGAAGGTAGTGGTATTCAACCTGTCATGAGCATGAACCCTGGCTATGGCTATGGTAACGATGGAATCTTTGGCGACGGAGCTTTCGCAATCTTTGCCATACTCGCTCTTATGTGGGGCGGTGGCGGCTTCTGGGGCAACCGCGGCGTAGACGGCAGATGTGCAACAGTCGAGGATTTGAACAACAGTGCAAATTTCACAAGACTCGAAAGCCAAGTTATGAACAACGGCAATCGTATCGAATACAAGGCGGATGCGGTTCAGAACGGACTTTGCACGCTCGGTTATGAAATGGCACAACAATTTGGCTCAGCCTATTCTCGTATCGACCAATCCACCGCGCTCATCAACGCAAACGTCACGGCGCAAGCTCAGAAGATTCTCGATAAACTCTCTGAGGATAAGATTTGCGCACTGCAAGGGAAAATCAGTCAGCTCGAATTACAACAAGCATTGTCTGGCGTAGTTCGCTATCCACAAGCGATTACATACAACGCGGGTGCATCCCCGTTCTGTAACAGTTGCGGTTGTGGTTGCGGATACGGTTACGGCACAATCTGATTTGGGTCTAAAACCGAATTAAGGCTCTGTTAGCCGATTGTATAAGAGGGGCAGGGCAAAACCTGCCTCTCTTTTAAAAAAATAAAAAAAAGGAGATTCAAATATGTCTTGTAATTCATTGATTGATGTTGCAACAACGACTTCGACATCGGTATTGGCGAACGCGGCGATTCCGTTCAGTACGATTGTGCGCAGACGCGGCAGAGAGATAGGTCAATCGGGTACAGCGGTTGCCATAAGCGATTGCGGCTCCAACTTCTATCTCGTGAACGTCACGGTCACGTTCACGGCACCTGTGGCGGGTACTGTTACGGTCGCGCTCCAGCAAAACGGAGCGGCAGTCGTTGGCGGTACTGCGAGCACAACGATTACTACGGCAACGACAGAAGTTCGTAGTTTGTCGTTCTCGGCGATTGTCAGAACATACAATAGCCAAAACATTATTGACACACTCTCGCTCTTGAACAGTGGCGTTGCGATTACAGTGTCGAACGCAGATATGACTGTAGTAAAACTCTAATTTGATTGACGGTCTCCAGTATGGATAATTGGAATTTAGATTTTTTAGATATCTTGACCATACTGTCGTTCATAATCGGGTTAGAGAACCTGAATTTGAATCAACAGCAAGTGAGCAGTATCATGGACGAACTCCGAAAGAACCAAAATGCTATGCTGGAGACCATTATCAGACAGAACGAGGAGATAATCAGACTCCTAAGGGAACAAGAAAAATGATGCTGAAAAGTGATATCAGGCACATAATCGAACACGGTAAGCCCGAAGACATGTACAAACTCGAAGAATTGTTTAACGACGTAGTTGAAGATTTGCGCGAGAGCGATGAGGATGAGTATTGCGAAATCGTTTACAAAGTCCACAAAATCGCTTACGGCGGGCATCTCGGAGAAGACCTTGCAAAAAAGTGGGTCGATTCTATGGAAAATAAAGACGGCACACACGGCGCTCACTGGTCGTGGGATGAAGTTGAAAAGGTCCGCAAGCAATACGCACCCGAAACGGACGCGAGCGATTTCTACGCCGCAATTTCGATGATGTATTCGGATTACTACAATTCACGTTTCGATACGGCAACATATGCACAGTTGGCAAAAGACTGGATAGACGACAAAGATGTCGGTAGTTGCAAAACGCTCAAATACTACATGAAGGTTGTCAAATAGGGGATTGACTTCTTGTTGTGTTTGAGTTAAAATAGAATCGTAGTTTGGGATATATACTACGTCTTTTGTTGCGGATAGCGAGTTATTCAATCTTCCCGAAACCCCGCAACAAGCCGCTCTGTTCGAAGTAGTTTGCTCGCTTTCCGAGCCGACGATGACTTCGGCGGGGCGGTTTTTTGTTTTCTTATTGACTTTAATTATTGTTTGTTTTATACTTAAAGTTAGAAAAAAACTGAGGTGCAATATTATGTATCTATATTTCGATTATAAAGGCACATTGCTCGAAACCGTGAACGACCAGGCACTTAGGCAATATAACAAAGGTGTGAACACGGTCAACATTTATATCGAGAGTGAACCCGATTCCGCGACTGGTATCGTTCCCGATGACGGAAAAATTCCGAGTTATATTACTGGCATACAATATTGGTTCCAACTCGCAAACGGCGACAAACTCAACAACTTAGTGTATGAGGCTTCTAATAAAATCAAAAAAACGATTCCTTTTGATAGAAACCGTGATTTGAGGCATTTCAAATACGGGAAAAGTTATGAGTTTTTCTCGTTTCAGGTTCCGAGTGGCGAGTATAAAAAAGACCAAAACAATAATGTAATTGATTTTGTATGTGAAGGCGATGTTTTTAAGAGTAGCGGGCTTGTTTTAATGACAGTTCAAGCTCTTACTATGAGAACAAACGATGACGGAACAGAAAAAAGAGGCACGCTTTCTCTCGAACGTGTCGCATTTACGGTTGAGGACGCAGTTGTTCTTCCTGAAGATATAGTAAGCAGTTCTGAATTTAACTGGCTTTTGCAACAGTATGCGTTTGGCGATTATCTGCGCGCGCAGCTTGTTTATATGAAAGTTGACAAGATTACAGATTCTCACGCGTTTACTATCGATGGCGACAAATATAGTATCGACCTCGATACAAGTTTGTTTAACCGTCAACCGCCGAAAATCGGAGATGCGTTTTTGTATATTTATGAAGACAATTCGGCTAAAAAAGCCAACATCACAATGGCTCTTGTTCAAGAGGTTACAGGTGATGTGACTACATGTTCGTTTTCTATATCGGATACAATTTCAATAAAAGGCGAAAAAGGCGACGTAGGTAAAACTCCAAATATAACTGCAACAGCAACAGTAAGCTCAACGGTAGGTACTCCTTCTGTTTCTGTGACAAAAACGGGGACGAACGAAAACCCGAATCTCGCATTTGATTTTAAAAATCTGAAAGGAGAACAGGGCGACATAGGTAAAACTCCAAAAATAACTGCAAACGCGTCAGTAAGCTCAACGGTAGGCACGCCTTCAGTTTCCGTGACAAAAACGGGTACTGATGAAAACCCCAATTTTGCATTTGATTTTAAAAATCTGAAAGGAGAGACTGGTGCCACCCCCCAACTGTCGGCATATGCAACCGCCGACCAAACACAAGGAGTCCCAGACGTTGAAGTTTCGGTTTTAGGAACAAAATTGAATCCATATTTTCGATTTGATTTCAAACATTTAGTGGGTCCCACTGGACGTTCGGGTGCAAACGGGAAAGATGCTCTTTTTGCTGATAAGGCAGACTTTGTAGATAGTGCTCCTCCTACGACAAGTACTGTATATACCTTTAAATTGTCGCATTTTAACAGAACACCAATAGAGGGCGAACAAGTGTGGCAGTTTGTTTCTACGCCAGGAGCTGTCACTCGTTCTCTATATGCTTGTTATTGTTCTGTGCAATCAGTTACTTCAACGGACGCGACACTTAGGGTGCTTATGTTTTATCCATTAAAGGGCGAAACGGGGACGCAAGGGCAAAAAGGAGAAACAATCCAGTCTATTGAAACAGGCGATTATACACAAGACGATACTTATACGCAAACCCCCGTTACTGTAACTACTACCGACAATAACCAGACTACTTTTTCAGTTAGGGCAAAAAACGGCAAAGACGGCAGACAGGGACCAGTTGGTTTGGCGGGTAAAGATGCTCTTGTTTGCACAAAAATGGTAAGAGTATTATATGATACAAATGTAAGCAACCAATCAATTGATATTGCTTCCACATGGTTTAATAGAGAACCCGTAATAGGAGAAACTTGTGTTGTTTATAGTAAGGAAAACAACTACGCAATCTATCAAGTAAAGAAAAAAACAACTTATTACGATAATTTCGTTAATTATGTTTGCGACCCTGTTTCTGATATATTGTATACAAAAGGAGCAACAGGTGAGCGTGGTGACGATGGTGTTGGTATTGACTCTGCAAGTGTAGAAGCTACGACAGTAACTGAAGATTACACTACGACAAAAGTAAAAATACAAAAAACAGATGGCACTTATTCTGAACTTAATGTAAAAGCTAAAAATGGACTCAACAATCCAAACACGGTGTCGTTCATAGGAACGGTTACAGTTGATATGTGGCAAGATTCGACAACATATTCGACATATGGCTATAAATATAGTGCATTAATGCCGTTTACAGGTGGGGCATATGCGACAGATACATATGTGCCTGATGTCGTTCCGTCGGTGGTTTCGGATATTACAAGCGGCAACTTTGCTCCGTTCGCAAATTCGCTTTCGACAGGCGTTCAAATATATGCGAAAACGAAGCCGACAGCGACTACGAATTTTAACGTGTCTTTATCACATGTCCAATAATAAGGAGAACTCAAAATGTTAGGTAAAGTATTGTCTATGGTTATCGGCGGGGCAAACAATCCATGGAAGCCGAAAAGTCAAGAACAATTTGATGCAATGGTTGCCGATAAAGACAAAATCGGCAACTATGTCGAATATGCGGGTAAGACGTATCGTATTGAAGCGGCACATTTCGAAGGTGCGTTTAAGGTTGGCGAAACATATAGAACCGTCTATTTCGACACAACGAAAACACCGTATTCTTATGTGGGAGCCTCCGACGAAACTACTGTTTTTGTTGAGGGGATAAATAAAACCCTCGGCATAAAATATCTAATGGTAGATGATAATAGGTGTTCAGAAGATTTTTTTACTATAAAACTAAAAAGAGGATTGGTTTACGCTTATTACACTGACGGTACAGGACGGGCTATTATCGGCGTTGATAAAAACGGGTATTCAGCCGTCTACAATGACGGACTCGTTGCCTATTCAAATAAATGGCACACAGAGAATATGGGCGAAGGTGGTTCTGTTTCTTTTGAGGAAGATTTCACGCCCACAATGGTACTCAGTAGCCTCTATACTTGGAATAGCTATATAGCCTATCCTAAGTTCGTCCCTCAATACGCACGCAGATACTATCCGTTGTCGGCACTTTCTACGCCTGCGAGTGCGAGCGACATCAAGAAAGGCAAACAAGCATACGACGAAACGGGTTCTAGAATTACGGGTACGCACGAAGAGCCTCAAAACCCGTGGGCGCCCGCGACCGAAGCCGAATACAAGAAATTGCTTGTTCCGAGCAATGTCGGCAACTTCTTCGATTACGATAACAAGATAACACGATTGAAAAACTTGTCGGTTTCGGACTCGCTTGCGCTCGGTGATTCTATTACTGGTCTTTATTTTGATACCACTAAAACACCGACAGTTCCCGACTTCTCTTCGGGCTATGAGGAGTGGAACGAGATGAGATTGAAATATCTCTTCAAGACCTCGACTATGACTATGAGTGAGGCTTTCGTCCCATATTGTGGTTTGTTTTGGTATTATGCTGAAGAGGCGGGCAAATCGTTTATTACGTTGGCATATGCGCCTTCAGACGGCAGTGTTAAACTTGTCTATGGTGTGCCCGAAGCCGACTCGGAAATGACATGGCTACTTAGTATGAACGAGGGCGGCGACCCGACGGGCTTTACGCTTTCGACTGCGGAAACGATAACGTCTTTGAATTCGGACACGAACTGGAATGGGGTGTATGTGTTTAAAAACAAAGTTGTTGACGTTGCCGAATACGCAGAAGTTGGCGGAGAAACAACTGGTGCTTATACGGTTAAAGTTATCGATTATGATGGAACGGTTTTGCTCGAACAAAAGGGCAATGCTGGCGACGTAATTGAATTGCCAACCGCGCCCACTCATGATAGGCTCGTGTTCCAAGAATGGAGCGCAAGTGTTGCCGTTTCTAATAACAAAGTTACTATCGCCGACAACGATATTATGGTCGGTGCGGTTTATACTACAACAAGTGGGAAAAACGAATTCGATATAACGCTTACAAAGGTTACGGGATTGTCCGTCACTCTTAATATGGACGGCACAAAAGATTGGGGCGACGGCACATCGGATACGGAAACGACGCACACATATACCGCGTACGGGGATTATACGATTTTGTGCGATGGTACTAAGATGACTACATCTTCGAGCGCGGGATTGTTCGGGCAATCGTCGGGGGCAAACAACGATTATTGTACAAGATTAATATTTGCGGGTGTTACAAGCATAGGGAGCTATGCGTGCTATAAGTGCTACTCCTTAACGAGTATAACGATTCCAAACAGCGTCACAAGCATAGGGGATTATGCGTACTATTATTGCTACTCCTTAACGAGTGTAACGATTCCTAAAGGTGTTACAAGCATAGGCGCTAATGCGTTTGTTGACACTTTCTTAACGGACATAACGATTCCAAACAGCGTCACAAGCATAGGGGACTATGCGTTTGTTGGCACTTCCTTAACGAACATAACGATTCCAAACAGCGTCACAAGCATAGGGGACTATGCGTTCCGTAGTTGTCGTTCCTTAACGAGTATAACGATTCCTAGCAGCGTTACAAGTATAAGGTCCAGTGCGTTCCGTGATTGCTACTCCTTAACGAGTATAACGATTCCTAGCAGCGTTACAAGTATAAGGGATTATGCGTGCTTTAATTGCTGTTCCTTAACGGACATAACGATTCCAAACGGTGTTACAAGCATAGGCGCTAGTGCTTTCAAAGATTGCTACTCCTTAACGAACATAACGATTCCAAACAGCGTTACAAGTATAGAGAGCGATGCGTTTAGTGGTTGTCGTTCCTTAACGAGTATAACGATTCCTAGCAGCGTTAGAAGTATAAGGGGCTATGCGTTTGGTTTTTGTTATTCATTAACGAGATGCGATTTTTCGCGACACACCTCTGTCCCGACACTAGTTAACACGGGCACATTTGCCAATATAAATGCAATTTGTAAGATAATCGTCCCTGACAATCTTTACGACAGATGGATAGCGGCATCGAATTGGTCAACATATGCGGACTATATCTACAAAGCAAGCGAGGTGCAAAATTAAAACAAATTCAAAAAAATTCAAATTTATTACGTTAACCCCATTGACAGCAGTCGGTGGGGTTTGGTATTATATAGGCACCGAAAACGAAAGGAGAACAAAAATGAAAACGACAATTGAATGGTTCAAACCCGAAGAGAAAAAGCCCAGAAACGGAGAAGTGCTCGCTTTATGTACGACAGGTTATATTACTACGTTGAATGTCTATGACGGGCATTTCAACTGCTCGTGCGGTGATAATTTCGAAACCGAAATCGAAGTCGCAATGTGGGCATATACTCCGAAAAGACTCGAAGACGTCGCGAACGTGAGATGGGTGCCGAAATATGATAAAAACTGAACAACTTTCACTTGTCGAAATGCCGCCGAAAGACAACACTGCCAAGAACGCAAAACTGCGGTGGGAAAACGGATTCCAACGGTGGAGCGATGAACAAGCGGGTGGGAATGATTATTATGGCAAGTGCGGTTACAGTGATATATGCGACTACTGCACCGACAACACAAAAGGCAGACCTTGTGTACGAGCCTTAAACGAAATGTGCAGAGATAGAAACATCAAACTTGACTACACAAAAAAAGACTATGCGGAGATATGGGATTTATGAAAACTGAACAAGAACAAATCGAAGCGATTAAGCAAATTATAGACGAGCGTGTTGAAACAAATCTCGGTCAAGTACAAGGACGTCACGGTAACGTAATAAAAACGGTTGATACCATCATCATTGCGAGAGATATTGTCAATGCAGGCTACAATGACGTGTCCGAGTATAAAGCAAAGATTGAGGATTTGAAAGACGAAATTATTTATCTTGAACGAAAAATTGCAATTAGAGATAATGCACTCAAAGATAGAGATAAGGCAATCGAAATGTTGGAGGGTAAACAAGATACTATAGTCAAGCAAGCCAAAATTGATTTACTGAACTTTTTGAAAGATGGGTACGAAGTTGACATTTCTACATCAAACGATTGTGATATAGTTGTTCGTGTTGACGACATCGATGAACTCATCAAGGAGATAGAAAATGAGTAAATATACAAAGCCAATGAAGCTTATAGATTTTGTTGAGCAGTTTGTTGCTCATAATACCGTTGTAGAGATATATAGCCTGGAAATCGTACCCGAAACAATCACCGATACCATCACCCGTTACTGTAAAAAATTCGACAAACTCGAAACAGTTATGGAGTGGCAAATAACCGAGCCTGACGATTGTGCATATTACAAGGCGCACCCAGATGTAAAGCCGAGCAAATATCGTTATCATAATGTTGAAATGATAGTTGGCGTTCCAAATCACATTGATAGAACAGACCTTGTAGGAATCGTTGTGTCTGTTGATGACGAAAAAGTTAAGCGCATTTTTAATGAGGCGGGGCTTACAGTAGAAAAACGGGAGCAACCACTGACAAGCGAGGAACTTGACAAACAAGTCAAAGAAATTATGAGTTGTTTTGCGGAGGTGCAAAATGGCAAAGATAAAGGTTGAGTTAGAAGTTGGTATCGAGTTTTGTGACAACTGCCCGATGTTCAAATTGTTTCCAAGTCTGGATATGTCCGCGTTTTGTTGTCTTTATAATAAATACCTTACATTCTCGCCACGATATCTGGCGTATGTGCGTTGTGCCGAGTGCAAACAAGCGGAGGTGAAAGAACAATGACATTAAAAGAATACATCGACAAATATAGCCCCTTTGGTTTTTCAGATGAAGAACTCATTATCGGGTTTTTGAAAAAGCGTCCAGATGTTCTCGCAGACACCATTAGCACGCTTTGTATGATGAATTACAAGAGCGTTTTATCACTTGAACATAAGGTTAGAGTAAAGGACGAGTATCTTAACTGCCTTAAAGATTGGGCGCAAGGTAAAATACATAAAGACGGCGAATTCCACCCTGAACTTCGCGATAAAATGGTCGAGAACATTGATAGAGCGTTAGGAGTGAAAGATGAGACAATATAAGATTGAAATCATTTGCGCAGAAGATTTCGCGGACAAAGGTGTTGAAGTGCTCGAACACATCACAGAAACACTGGAAAATATTTACGGTGACGCTGAATGGATAGGATTTGGCGGTTATATCGATGACGAGGAGGACGAAAAATGAGCAAAGAATACGAAATAGTAGAGGCAACTGGCGAGATGTATAAGTGCAACGGTCACTACCCCGACACATATGCACTCAACATAGAATGGGTTGCAAACGGTATAGGCTTTGGCGAATTGAACATCACATACAACGAAAAGACGGGCAAGTGGCTGAAAGATACCGAATATATGTCGGACGAGTTTTGCCAAGCGGTTCTCGCAAAGTGGCTTGCGGGCATGGAGAGGAGTTGAAGGGGATACTATGATACGAAAAAAAGACATTAACGAAATCAATTCCAAGCTCGACTCGCTTTCGGGACCAGTTATGCGGAAAGCGGTTGCATATGAGAGAGAACACGATTTCTTGAAAGAAATCAAGGTCAATATCGCAAAATGTTCGGTAGTTTTTGACGAAAAATCAATCCGATATGCGGTTAAAATCGAATATGATTTTGCTCCGACAATGCTTTATATCGAAGACGACGGCGAAGCTGCGCTGAACGAACGGTTCCGCGCAATGAACGAACTGAGATTAATCCCGACAAATCAACTCGACCAAGTTCAATTAGCAATTGAACGAGCAAAAAAATTAAACGCAGGAGGTATAGAGTGAATCCGAAAAAATTTGGAGCATATGTCAAGTCGAATCGATTTGCAAAAGGTTTTTCTTTAGCAGATGCGGCTGACAAGATAGGGCTTTCGCAACAGCAACTTATCAACATCGAGAAAGGAACGAACAGCCCGCAACCGACCACATTCATGAAGATTGTGAACGGACTCGGCTTGGACATTAAAGAAGCCATTGTGATATTGGAGGACGAAGGTAACGATGACGCCATTGACTAAAGAGAACTACCGAACTAATCACGATTACATGTCGTATTCGAGATTTTGTAGGTTTCTTGATTGTGAAGCGAGCGCGGCAGCAAACTATCATACTCCCGCAACAGAATCACAACTTGTAGGTTCATATGTCGACGCTCATTTCAGTCACGAAATAGACGATTTCAAAATAGAACATCCTGAAATATTCTTGAAATCTGGTGAACTCAAGGCGAACTTCAAAAAAGCGGACGACTTGATTGAACGAATCAATCAAGACAGCGAAATGGTGCGTTTTTTAAGCGGTGAGAATCAGGCAATAATGTCGGGCGAAATCGACGGCGTGCCTTTCAAAATCAAAATGGACTCATATCTTAAAGATGAAGCCATAGTCGATTTGAAAGTTATGAAAGATTTTAACCGAGTATGGTCTGACGCTTTTGGCGGATATACTAACTTCGCAATCGCATACAACTACGACATTGAACTCGCAATCTTCCAAGAAATTGTGTATCAAAATACGGGCAACCGCCTTCCTTGCTATCTTGTGTGTATAACAAAAGAAACGCCTTCAGATGTCGGCATCTTTCAAATTCCACAAGAAGACCTCGATAAGGCGTTGACAATCGTAAGACATCATTTGCCTCGAATAAAAGGCATACTCGACGGCGAAATTGCACCGCAAAGATGTGAAAAATGTGCATACTGCCGAGAAACAAAAAAAGCAACAATAATCGATTTTAATTACATTGGCGCAACAGGCGACCAGCTAAGAGAAGCAGGCTATGATTGCGTTGATGACAAACTAAAAAAGGAGTAACATTTATGGCTCATTGGAAACAACTTGCCGACTACAATTATATGGGCGCATTTTCGCTCGACGGCATAGCAAAAGAAGTAGTGGTAACAATCAAAAGTGTTGCGCAGGAACTCGTAACGGGTCCTAACGGCAAACAAGACCCCTGCATTGTGGCTCATTTTGTTGAAGAACATGTAAACGGTGTTGATATCAAACCGATGATTCTCAACAAAACGAATTGTAAAGCAATCGAGAAAGCACTCGGAACTGGCGATATCGACGGTTGGATTGGCAAACAAGTAGTGGTTTACGCAACCACGACAAAATATCAAAGGGATATGGTGCCCTGCCTCAGAATCAAAGACACACCTGCTCCGAAACAGCTTAAGAAACCGCAATTTTTCTGCAGTGTCTGCGGAAAAGAAATCAACAAAAACGTTTACGATGCAAGTGTAGCAAAATACGGCGTAGCATTGTGTTCAGCTGAATGCAAAGCAAAGCATGACGAAACAACAACCCAAAACGAAAACAAATAAAAAAGGAGAATAAAAAATGGCACTTAATTTTTCAGGCAAAGTCGATTCTGATTACGAACTTATCGAAAAAGGCGATTATGAGGTAACGCTTAATTGCGAATACAAAAAGACAAACGCAGGCACTCTGTATATCAACTGCAAATTTGCAATCAGAAAGGATGTCGAACAATCTTTCGGCGGAAGATACATTTTTGACGCAATTTACAAAACACAAGGTACAGACGATTTCAATAAGACAAAAATCAACGCAATTTTGGCGGCAATCCCGAATGCAAAACTTGACTTTGCGGATTATGACGAACTCGTTCAATATCTCAACGGTCAAAATATGGTCATTTCGGTTGATATCGAGCCTGCAAACCAATATCACCAAAACGACAAAAACATTGTCAAATATCTCTCTTACAGACCGTCAGAAGTGGGAGCAATCGACAGCGACACAAAAACAAGCACATCGTCCAACGAAACGGAGAGTTGGGAACCTGTTGACGGAGACCTCCCGTTCTAAAAAAAATATTTTTTAGCGACTAACCCCATTGACAATCTCGGTGGGGTTTTGTTATTATAAAAACACTCAACAATAAAAGGTCAAAGGGAAAAATGACAACAACAGAATTAAACAAAAGATACCAAAACATCCCACAAGAATTAAAATCTTTAAAAAGGTGGGTAGGCTACAAAGTCGAGACCCTTGCAAGCGGGAAGCAAACGAAGCGCCCATATAATGCGCTTTCGGGAATGCTTGCAAGAGTCAACGACTCTATCACGTGGTCTACCTTTAATCTTGCGCTTTCAGGCTGTGAAAAATTCAATTTTGACGGAATCGGATTCGTTCTTGGCGATGGAATCTTTGGCGTTGACCTGGACAATCATGCAGATGAGAATACACCCGAAGAAGATGTTGCCGAATTCAAACGTCTTGCAAACGAATTTGTTGCGACCCTGAACTCGTATACGGAATGGTCTCAAAGCGGTAAAGGCATTCATATTATCTGTAAAGGCAAGCTCCCCGAAGGCTCTCGCAGAAAAGGCTGTGTTGAGATGTATGACGAAAACAGATTTTTTGCTTTTACAGGAAATGCAATTCGCAACATACCCCTACAAGACCGTCAAGAGGAAATTAAGCCGCTTTGGGAGAAATATGTATATACACCGATAGTTACGCCTCAACCACAGTATAACAGGGCAAACAATGGCTTATATGAGACATTGAAGCTGTCGGACCAACAAATTCTCGAAAATGTTGCAAATTCAAGGCAAAGCGAAGTGTTTTTCCGCTATTATGATAACGGTGATATTAGCCTTCAAGGTGGAGACGCTTCTAAAGCCGACATGGCGTTTTGTAGTATGCTTGCGTTTTGGTGCAATAAAGATGTCGTTCAAATGGACAGAATCTTCCGCAACAGTGGTCTTATGCGTCCAAAATGGGATGAGCATCGTGGCACAAAAACATACGGACAAATTACACTCGACGTCGCTTGTCGAAATGTTGGTGAAACCTATGTCAAGAAAGAACTTATAGATAAAGTTAACATCGGCAAGAAAACAGTTGTAATCGAAACGACAGCAACACCAGACGAAATCAAAGAAGGCAAGACCGATAAAAACGAAATCAATTATACTCCAAGCTTGGATGAGGACGGAGAGCCTATATTCAGAATAAAAAAAGTTTATGGGTCATATCCATATTCGGATACGGGAAACGCATTAAAATTCTATGATTATTTCGGCGATTTGTTCAAATATAATGTTACCGATAAAGTGTTCATGTTTTGGACTGGCAAAACTTGGGTAAAAGACTATAAAAATGTCGTCCGCAAATATGCGAATAAACTTATCGAAATAATGAAAGAGGACGACCAGGCAATGGCAGATAAAATCGAAGTCCTCTCTGCGCAAGGTCGTGTAGACGAATCTAAGCGTTTAGCAAAGATTCTCGATGCGTCTCAAAAGAATACTGCTCGTGTCGCAAACAAGGCAGGTAAAGACGCAATGTTGTCGGAATTCCAAACACTCAAAGATATTCCTGTAACGAACGATGTATTCGATAAATACGATTACTTATTGAATACGGAATCGGGAATTGTCGACTTGAGAACGGGCGCAATTTCGCCTTTCGATAAGACGAAGCTTTTGTCAAAGAACACACACACAAAGGTGTCGTTTGAACGGTCGGAAGTATGGGAAAAATTTCTCTGGAGCATATTCGATAACGGCAACATTTCTGATACGCAAGAGGTAATAGACTCGCTTCAGACCTGTATCGGATATTCGTTGACAGGTTCGACTGAGGAACAGTGTATGTTTTTGCTTTACGGCGATGGCTCGAACGGCAAGTCAACACTTGTGGAAACAATATCAAACGTTATCGGAGATTACGGAACGAGTATGGACTCAAAACTTCTCGTTACGCAAAAAGGGCAAACAAATTCACCTGCCGAATACGCAATCGCAAAACTGCAAAAAGTTAGATTTGTAACCACGGGTGAAACCGATGAGGGCGGGCGATTGTCAGAAGCACAAACAAAGATATTAACAGGTAGCGACCCTGTAAACGCACGTTTTCCATATGGTAATCCGTTCACGTTTATTCCGAATTTCAAAATTTGGATGTCGTCGAACTATTTGCCAAACATCCGAGGTAAAGATTACGGAATTTGGCGACGTATTTTCTTGTTTATCTTCTGCAACATATTTACAGAAGAACAAAAAGATAAGTCGTTGCCGTCAAAACTGCGCATGGAAGCGGATAAGATTCTTGGGTGGTGCATAAAAGGCTTTTTGATGTATCAGGAACACAAGGGACTTATCAAATCGAAGCAAACATTAACAGCAACAGCCGATTTCAAGAAAAAGAACGACCAAGTTCTGCAATTTATCGACGAAAAATGTATCATTGATTCGCATTCGAGCATTGAATGTACCGAATTATATGAAGCATACAAAGTCTGGGCGCAAAACAATACCGACTTCGTTAAGAAAGAAAGTCAATTCAGTACCGAACTCACAGCGAAAGACGGTATCAGACGTGAAAGAAACGGCGTAAAAGCATGGTGCTATTACGGCATAAGACTTAACGGCGTAAATATCAGAAGAAAGGAGTAAAAGATGGGAAAAATACAAGGCGACTGCGGCAAACAAACCGAACAAGAACTCGCATTGTTTCTGCGAGGATTAAAATACTGGGCGTATATTGTCCCTAAAAAAGTTGGCGGGCAGCCTTTTGATGTAATTGCGTGTAAAAAAAACAAGGTCTGGCTTTTGGACGCAAAACATCTTGAAGCAACAGAAGCGTCTTTCCCGCTGGACAGAATTGAGCCAAATCAATGGACATCAATGGAATTCGCACACGAACTTGCTAATGTCGAAAACATGGGCTTTGCAATATTCTGGGAAAGAAAACACAATTTTTATTTTCTCCATTATAACGTTGCAGTTTGCCTCAGAAAAAACGGCATTAAATCAGTAAAAATCGACGAACTCCCATTTTTGTTGTATGAGGAGATGGAAAGATGAGAGCAATAATTTCAAATGAAATCAGAATCGAAGGTGCGTCACCTGAAATCAAAGCGTGGTGCAAGCGGTTTCTTATTTTCGATAATCCTGACTATCAACAACTGAAGCGAATGGGTAAAGAAGATTTGATTCGCTGGCGACGCATCCCAGAAAAAATTCAGCTTCATTATATTGACGGGGACATTCTCGTTGTGCCGTTTGGCTGCCTGTATGCCCTTTTGCCAATGTTTAAGCGAGAGAACTGCACAATCTATCAAAAGTTCAACAATAACGCTGAAATCTCGTTTAAGAACGGCAAGGCGCGCGGTATCGAGTTCTTCGACTATCAAGAGGACGCAATCGCTGCCGCAATGGACGCAGGAAGCGGCGTAATCGTTGCTGGCTGCGGTTCGGGAAAGACTTATCTCGGTATGGAACTAATCCGTAGAATCGGCAAAAAGGCACTTTGGCTCTGTCATACAGGCGATTTGTTGCGACAGGCGAAAGACGACCTTCTCAATCTTTATCCGACCGCTAAAATCGGACTCACAACTGACGGGGTGCTCAACATCGGAGAAGATGTCACGATTTCAACAGTACAAACTATGTGTAAAATCGACCCATGCTTGTATAAAGACAAATTTGATGTTATAATATGTGATGAAGCTGCTCACGTTTGCGGAACGCCTACGAAACTGAAAATGTTTACGAGTGTGTTGTCAAAGATTCCTGCTCGTTATAAGTTCGGTCTTACAGCCACACCTACTCGCGCTGACGGGCTTATAAACGCAATGTATGCTTATATCGGAATGAATCCTAACGGAACGTTTTCTCCCACATATAAAGTCGAGAGAGAGCGCGTAAATACGATGGAAGCGCAGCATGTCAAGGTCGATATCGATAACGGACTAACAATATTCGATAAAATGCAGTTTTTGGATACGGCAGGAATGACAGATTATACGAAACTCGTTAATTTCCTCTGCGGTAGACAGTCTCGAAACGAAACTATTGTCGACAATATTGTAAAATGCGCAAAAGAAGGGCGTAAGCAAATCGTTCTCTCGCTACGTGTTGACCATTGTGAAGTCTTAGTTAAGATGTTACAAGAAAGAGGCGTCAATGCAAAGCTGTGTGTGGGAAAAACCTCGGCAAAAAAACGAGAAGAAATCCTAAAACAGCAAGTCGATTGGGACGTTATTGTCGCAACATATTCGCTTCTAAAAGAAGGTGTTTCAATAAAAGAACTCGACACACTGCATTTATGCTCGCCTGCTAAAGAAAAAGGCTTGATTGTACAATGTGCAGGACGTATCGAACGCTATCTCGAAAATAAAAAACAACCGCTCATTTACGATTATGTCGATATGGATATCCCGTATTGTGAAAGAGCATATACAAAAAGAAAATCAGCATTAAGGAACAGATTCTAATGAAAGAAAAAGGAACAGTATACAAAATCAAAGAAGGCGCAGACCTTAACAAATTCGCAGAAAAAGGCTATGAAATCGTTCAGGTTGGTTCTTATCCAGTCATGATAAAAATTATTCCGCAAGATTTCGATGGCGAACTCGTACAGGGAACGCTCAAAAACATCTATAACAACAACGAATGGCGAAAAAAAATCTATTCGTATCACAAAAAAGCAATCAAAGAGGCTTTAGACTTGGATTACAAACGGGGGAAAGCCGTTATAACCGATAAATTCAGACACGTTCTGACCGATTGGAGAATACAAGTAGAGATTTTTGACGACGCTTGGCTCGGATTCAAGAGCATGGACAAGTTTGAACAAAAAATCTATTATAACAGTTGCTATCTCGACAGATATTGCGCCGACGAAATAAAGGACTTGCTTGCCGATGATTTGATTGAACTTATCGAAATCGAACAAGAAGTGCCAGACAAGAAAAAACAGGACGAAACAGAAACGAAATGAGAGATGATATCTTTTTGCCGAACGGGGACTTGTCCCTGCGAAAACTCATAGGAGACGGATATACAAAAGCATGGTTTATGAACAATACATGCCGTTACCGCCTCTTCTGCGGTGCCCGTTCGACTAAAAAATCTAAAAACATTATCGGTTACGAGCCGCTTATGAAGATAATATCAGACCCGCGTCGAAATGTTCTTATCGCACGTCAAAACGATAGCGATAACAGACAGTCCACTTTCGAAAACGTGTGCGGATGTATTGTTGATTTAGGACTCGAAGACGCTTTCAAAATCTCAAAAAATCCGCTCGTAATCGAATATAAGCCGACAGGACAACAAATCATTTTCCGTGGACTGAACAACCCAACGTCTCTAAACGGTATCACATTCTCTAAGGGCTATTTTACCGACGCTTACATCGACGAAGCATTCGAGGTCCCGTCTTATGAGGACTTCCGTAAAATCGACGGTTCATTGCGTGGTAAATTACCTGCTCCGCTAAAATTTCAAATCACAATGTGTTTTAACGCATGGGACGGCGATTCTTGGCTTAATCAAGAATTCTTCAAAAATAGGCTCGAAGACGATTACGCTACACTCGACCGCGACGACGTTACATATATAGACTATTACGACCCAGAGTTTATAGGACCCTACGGCAAAGGTTTGTATTTACACAAATCTACCTATAAAATCAACGAATTTCGCGATAAGGATTCATATGACGCGGCGGCACTCGAAATGAGACGCAAAGCGCCTGAAATCTACAAAGTTGAATTCTTGGGTATGTTCGGAAACACGACGGCAGCTGTTTACCCAGAATGGAACGATGCGCTTGTTGTCCCGCTTCCGACATTGCTCAAATTAAACGAGCCAAATCGTCAACAATGGGCTGATTTCTCTATTGGCGTCGATACAGGTCTCTCGGACGGCGGCGGTCACGTTCTTAAAGTCGGCAAAAACGAGAATGCGGATTTAAAAGTGCGTGCGGCAACTACTATGTCTCTGTGTGCAATTACGTCAGATTTGCAGAAAATCGTTACAATTGACGAATATTTCCATAGCAACAACAAAGCCGACAACTATATGAATACGGACGACCGCGAGAATATAGGCTTACCCGAACAGGCAGATAGGCTCATTCGAACAATCATCGAATGGATGAAATATTACGGCAATATGGGAACAATTCTTATGTGCGGCACAATAAACGTTTACGTTGATAGCGCCGACGTCGGCTTCAGACAAACGCTCGAAGTAAAAGCTCGCGAATACGGATTGTATAATCTACGATTCATTGCGTCTACAAAGCTTTCGATTCAGACTCGTGTTGACTTCGACCGACTTTTGATGGCATACGGAGATTATCTCGTATCCGATAAGTGTAAGAACCTTGTCCGCGAAATCAAAAACGCGCGCAGAGGTAAAAAAGGCGAAGCTCGTGAAGACGGTAACGACCACATGTTAACCTGTGTGGAATATGCAAAAGCGCCGTTATTGTCATCGCTAAGAAGATGGAAAACATTTAAAGTCCATTGACAAAAATGTTTTCATATGATATTATAATAGTCGCGCAAAAGAATCATGTGGCTGTTTTCTTATATTTTAAGCAAATTGCCAAAGAAAGAAGGTGTTTCCCGACGCCTTTTTTCTTTTTAACCCTATTGACAGCGGTTTTATGGTCTGTTATAATATGGCTACAAAATCAAACAAAGGAGACAAAATTTTTTAATGAACACAGTAACACTAAAGGGCATTGTAAAATCCATTCCCGAAAAAAGCGCAAAAGGCTATTATGAATTCGAACTCGGAATCAAACGTTATTCTGGATACGAAGATATGATTAAAGTCGTTTTCGAAGACGCAATGTCAAATTTTTCTATCGCTTTAGGCGAGCCAGTTGCAATATTGGGTAGCATTATATCATATTCTGAATATGATGTGAACGCGAGAAAAGCGCGAACTCTTATTCGAGTAAAAGCATCAAAGATTACAGACGGGAACGAATTCGAAGACGAATATGTAAACGTTGTGAATATCTTTGACAACACTTTCCTTACTGACCCCGTGATAAGAAAAACACCCAAAAATCTTGTTATCACAGATTTCGTTCTCGTAAATAAAGAGGGCGGTGTTGTGACTGCGCATATCCCCTGTATCGCGTGGAACGGTGTTGCTCGTAAGCTGGTAGCAATTGGAAACTGGGGAAAATTTTCGGCTATCGGAAGATTGCAGTCGCGTGAATATACGAAACAGTACGATGACGATACAATGGAAATAAGAACCGCTTATGAAGTATCCATTTCATCGTTTTCGTTCTCGGTGGAGGGCTGAAATTATGACAATCGTTTTTAAGGACCCAGAACAAGCCGAACTCGGAACATATACATATCGATGCAAAGGCTGTAACGGGAAAGGTTGCAGATGGTGCTGTTTTGGTGATATGTGGGAATCCGACAAAAAAGAGGACGAAGATGAAAATTGAATCCGACTGCCCTTGCAGGCATTGCACGTCTCGTAACGAAACCTGTCATGCTGCGTGCTTGGATTATGCTGAGTTCAAAGCAAAACGCGAAATTATGCTCGATAGCATTCGCGCAGAAAAATATGATTATGCGGCTCGCGTCCGCAGAAGAAACAAACACAGAATGTGGAAGGAGAAATGAATAATGTTTGACAATATAATACCTTGGTGGGCTGAAATGAAAGCAGTCCGAATTTGTGAAAAAGTCGCAAATGGCGATTGCACCATACTTGTGTCCAAGACCGCACCGAAATGCGAAGTGCCGTTTAAGTGCTACATTTATTGCACGAAAGAGAAAAAACAAGATGATATTATATGGGCAGGAGTATTTGGAGATAGAGGCAAGTGGAACGGACGAGTAATCGGCGAGTTTGTTTGCGATAGGATAGACGAAATCTATCAATGCAATTCGGGTTGGGTAAATGAAAATGCTTGCATATCGAAAGACGAGTTTTTTGATTATCTTGGAATACCGAGAGGAACGCATTTTGGATATGACAAAAAAGCGTATGCTTGGCACATATCCGACTTGAAGATATACTACAAGCCGAAAGAGTTGAGCGAGTTCTGTATACCTTGCAAAGTCAGTTGCGAAAATTGTAAAAACCCGCTTTATTTTGAATGTTGGTGCGAAGAAAAAGGGAAAAAGATTGTAACTCGCCCGCCGCAAAGTTGGCAATATGTGGAGGAAATTTGAGTATGGAATATAAAAGACTAACGAAACGAAATGCGAACGGCGAAGTCGAAACCGTAAAAAGACCAAAATCGAGTTATATACAAGAAGTCTATGAAGAATGGGACGAAATCAATCGTGAACTCAAACTGCGCCTTGCCGAACTCGAAGATAAAATCGAAGCGGGGACACTCATTGAAATACCTTGCAAGGTCGGAGACAACGCCGTGGCAATAATTGACACGTTATGCTATCCTAATGCGATATACAACGTAAAACTTAAAGATTTGGCGTATATAGTAGAAGATGAAAACGGCGATGTAACTTTTCAGCATATAACCCGTATTTTCGGAACAAAAGCCGAAGCCGAAAAGAGATTGGAGGAGATAAGGAATGAAAAGAAAAGTATTGATAGCAGCGGCAAGTGAAACCAAACTTGTGTCACAGTTGGGTGAGGTATTATTCAACGAAGCGCAGATAATGGTCAAAAACAAGCCGAACCGTATTACAATCGAAATCAAAGATTTGAACTTGGTTCAAAAAGTAGACGCCATAAGATTGTTCAAAACCGAAGAATTAAACGGCGCAGGGATTGACGATGCCGTTATATATCGCATAATTAAGGACAATAGTAAAATGGTGGAGATTAACTACGAGTCTATTCCGCAACCAAGACCAGAAAAAATGGAAATAATGGATGAAAGAGAAAGCAATGGAATTTGAACTAAATAACATATACAACGTCGATTCATACGAAGCGGTCAAAGATATCCCCGACAATAGTATTGACCTCGTTATCATCGACCCGCCATACGATATCCCACATACAACAGGCGGAGGAATGCTGGAAGAAAAAGGTATCCGAAACATGTTCGATAATCTTGTCGAGAACGATATCACAAACGCTTTCGACTTCGAGATTCTCAAAGAACTCGACCGAATTATGAAAAAGCGCAACATCTATATCTGGTGCAATAAACTTCTCATACCGAAACTGTTTGAATATTATAAAGGTTCGCTTTTTGATATAATCAGCTGGCATAAAACAAACGCTATGCCGTTGTGTGGGAGCAAATACCTTACCGATACCGAATATTGTTTGTATTTCCACGATACAATGAAACTCAATACAACATACGATACGGCTAAAACACATTACGAACAGCCTATAAATGTCAAGGACAAACAGAAATATGGGCACCCGACCTGCAAGCCCGTAAACATTCTTGAGAATTTAATCATAAACAGCTCGAACGAAGGCGATATCGTATTCGACGCTTTTGCTGGTTCAGGCTCAACTTTGGTCGCGGCAAAGAATCAGAACCGACAATATCTCGGATTCGAAATCGACCCAAAATGGGCGCAGATTGCACAAAATCGGCTTAATAACATTGACGCTGACGGGCAAATATCATTATTTACATTCTAAAAAAAGGAGCAATTAATATGAAAACTTGGGCAGAAAACGAAATCGAACTCGCAATCAAAAAACAAACCTCAAAAGAAGATTTTATGGACGGATATGTAAAAATGTGCTTCGAATCCGCACTCGAAGCATATAAGGTGCTTTGCGCTCAGGGTCATTCTGGTATGAGCATACATATAACACAAGGCATACTCAATCGCCTTATCGATGGAAAACCTTTGACCGCAATCGAAGACACTCCCGACGTTTGGACAGAAAGTCGGACAGAAGAAAATGGTACCAAACATTTCCAATGCAACAGAATGCCGTCTCTATTCAAAACCGTAGACAAAAACGGGAACGTGACTTATGATGATATTAATCGTGTCGTTTGCAAATCCGTAGATAATGATAATATCTGCTATTCTTCGTTGCTTGTGTCAGATACGATAGATGGAATGTATCCTTTGGAAATGCCTTATTTTCCTGCCGATAGAAGCTATGTGGTTTTGGTCGAAGAGGCGAATTGCTATAAACATCTTATCTCCGTTACTACACCTGAATGCGAAGTCGTTTCTATAAACCGTTACTTCGACGATAAAGGGGAAGAAATCAGCGAAGAAGAATTTACAAATTATAAAAATACGTTGGAATAAAAACATTCCCTGTAACCCTCTTGACAACGGCTTTGTGCTTTTGCTATAATCTAAGTACAAAGTCGAAACCAAAGGAGTGACAATCATGAAAGTTAGTGAAATGAACCAAAGACAGAAAAAAGCGTTTTACAATATCAAATACGCCGCAAATGACCTTCTCGGAGGACTCGAAAACACGCTCTTGGACTATCCCGAAGACAGTGACGAATACAAATCCGCTTACGCGTTTCTTCACGACCACGATAGACTCGTGAAAAGATTGTATGAGGATGCAACTTCTTGCGTGTACGGTCCAGGCTATTGTGGATTCGGACCCGAACATGAGAGGCTTATTCGTGACATTCGTTTCTGCGGCAAAGACTGGCTCATGGAACGTTGTGAAAAAAGAATCCAAAAGGAAGGATATTGATTATGTTAAAAGATTTTTATAAATACAAAGAACTTTCGGAACAGAAATACAATGAAATTGAACGTTTGAAAGCCGAATACTGCTGCATTTTGACACAATGCGGCGAAGAGCTTAGAACGATTTCACAAGTAACGAATTTCGACAATCTCGAAGACGTTTATAAAGAATACAGTCGCCATTTTGAACCAAAGCTTTCTAAAGTTACGCAATGCAAGCTCGAAATCGAGATGGCAATGTTCCTCGGTTTAGATGTCCCATTCGAATTTGAGTCAATAAATCATACGTATTTAGACCGTTACGACATCTGCTTCAAGCTCAAAAACGGGAACGAATACGAGCTTCGGATACCCGAATTCAAGAAGTTCTGGGGGCAGAACTTTGATACGGCACAATATTGTTTCGTTCGCGTCGACAAAGACGGTGATTACACTGCTTTCGTCGATATTGTTCGCTCATTCGAGTTCAACGATATTACAGCTGCAATTCGAGAAGAACTCAAACAGAAAAAGGGGAAGAAGAAATGAAAGCCCAAAGAGACCGAATAAATTTCGGTCTTTTTCTTTTTTAACCCCATTGACAACGGTTTTATATTTTGATATAATGTAAATACAAATAAAACAAAAGGAGAACGTTTATGAATTATAATGTTTATAAGGTTGAAAAAGTTGACAATTATATCGATACTGCGGATACGCTCGATTACGATTATGCTAAAGATTTTGAATATCTAAAAGCATACAGAGGTTATGCAATACAGGACTACGTTATTTCAGATTCCGAGTTCGAACTCGGACAGGTTTACTTCAATGGAGACCTTATTAAACCGATTGCGAAAGTTGCATCGTTTGAGGGAGAGCCTGCTACGATAATAGTAGCGATGAAAAATAATGAATGAAAAATATGAAAGACTTACAGTAACAGCATCGGACGGCAGTGTCGGTATCAGACGCGGATACTCAAAAGACGATTTGATTGCGCGCTTGGTCGAACTCGAAGACGGAATCGAACACAACCGTATCGTGATTCTTCCGTATAATGAAGGTAGCTTTGTTAATTACGGCGATGAGAAAGCAGTCATATGTGGATATGTAATTCAAAACAATCAATTATATATTCAGCTCGATGCCTATGAGAGACCAAACGAAAAATATCGTTGTTTTTGGATAGAACCCGATGACAAAAAATTGGTCATTCCCAAAAACGAGCCACGTCCGTTGCCAGACGGAATGAGTCGGGTAAAAATCGAATTCAAAGACGAAAAGGAACGATTCTATCCCGAATTCGATTTCGATAACGATATAAAACCAGTAGTAGGTATATCGTAGACCAGTTGGAAGGTGAAATAGAATGAACGCAAAGCAGATAATGGATTTCGCGGATGAACACGCGTATGAATCAAATATGTTCAACGACCTGGAACGAACTCTGGACGAAGAGAAATTCAACATTCTCGTCGAGCTTGAATCAAATCCAGACGACAAAAAACTCAACAGACAATACAAAGACGTTTGCGACAAAATGAGAATGGTGCATATAATGAGGCGCCAACGTCTTGAACTGTTCCGCGAAGCCGCAGAACATCAAAATGAGGGCTAAAATGGGCGATAGAATTGAAATAGAAGCAATCGAATTTATCGGCAGTATAAATACGTATCAAGTCGATTTGTATAACGCAACCAAGGACGAACACTTTCGTGTGTTTATTCCCGAAAAAGATATCGAGCAAGCAAAAGACGACGCTTTTGAAACGAAAACGCTCGAAGACCTCATAGGGAAAATTATAAAAACACAAGACGTTGCATTGCGCGAAAAAGTATTCGCAAACACAATCATGATAAACGAAAACGTTTGCGAAGTCCCATCTGTACCTGTATCTCTCGACCAGGGCGGTGGACAGATGGCGCAATACGCCTTGCCTTCGATGATATGCGGACTTGAAATTCTTCCGACGAAATATTTTCTTCCCGATAAAATCCCGTTCGCGATTTTTAAGTCGCCACAGACCGAATTCGAACGCAAACTCGATGAAAAAATGAGGAAGTTCACGAATATGGTCGCAAAACACCTTGCAAGCAGTTTCGAGTCACCTTGCAACTCCTCGCCGCTTGACGAAGACATGTTCGACTACTGTGGCGGTGTCGAGGGCGAATGCAACTGCGACGATGCCGTTGAGTGCTGGAAACGCGTTTTCAAAATGTGGCAGAAACAAGACGAAGAAGAAGCAGAAAGGAGATGGAACGAAGGATGATGAACAATCGGCTTGACCTTTACAAAAAACAGCAATATACGGGACCGTTTGCGGAAGAACTCGAACTCATTCAGGGGCGATATATTCGCGAACAAACCCGTCTTGCAATCGAGCATTTCCCCAAATACTTCTATGACGTGATGTCGAGTTCAACAGGGAAATATCACGCAGAAGGTGAAACGCTTTATCTCCATACTCGTCGCGATGCCATACTCGGCGCTGATATCGTTAATCTCAAAATGCTTGAACTGTCACCCGTCGAAAAAGACCTCGTAATCGCAGCTCTCATTCTTCACGATTGTTGCAAATACGGCATGAACGATACCCCGTCCGAATATGTGCTGCATCAACATCCGATACTGGCAAGCCAATTCGTGTGGTCCGTATGCGAACCCGAATTCGCAGAAAAAATCGCACCTCTTGTCGCCGCGCATTCGGGGCAGTGGACGAGTTCGAAATATTCTCAAATAGAATTGCCCGAACCCAAAACGAAACTGGAAAAAATCGTACACCTTGTCGACTATATCGCGTCACGCAGATATGTCGAAATCAAAATAGAGGAGAAATAAATTATGTATAAACCGACTGGACCTATAAGATGCCCTAAATGTGGCACAACAGTAAATGTTAATACATCCCCTGCACCAAATCAACACTATTGTCCGTTTTGCAGCCCATCAGAATACGGCAGAACAAACTGGCTTGGGACAAACACACCTACATCTGGGCAATATACGAACCTGAATACAAGTACAACAATTTCAAAGGTGACACAATGAAAAGAGCACAAAAACTTATTATTGTAGCAACATTACTTATTGTAATAGCACTTCTTACACTCGTAGCTTGCGACACCAACAAATCCGCGAACAAAAAGTTGAACGAGGGCGTAAATAATGCAATGAACTCTGGCGCAAATATCGTTGCGAACCAACCCGCGCCAACCGACCTCGACTACAGCCTTGAACGCTATAACGTGATTAAACGCGCATACTGGGTAAACGGACAACGTGAAAAAGCAATGACATTGCCTTGCTCTGTAACAAGACCGCTCGGATATATTGTGCTTTTTTCTAAGAGCGGCGCAGTTGTCGGCAGATTCGTTGTAGATGGCAAGGTTTCGAGCTTGAATAGTTACTTGTTCCCTGCCGAGTGGCTTCAACGTGTGGAACAAAATGGCGACTGGCATTATGAGATTGTTGAAATCGCAGGCATTGACGGTTGTTATGGCTCAAACGTAAGCGGTATCTTCTTCTTCACAACAGACGGGAAATATATCGAGTGGACTGGCGATTTCCTTTATAGCGATATACCGTTCACAGTCGACGAGCCTATTCTTAAAACGGAGGGTTAAAAAATGAAAAACGCAATACTTATAACACTTGTAGTAATACTCGTTATCGCAATCATAGGTGTTTCTGTTTTCTTCAGCGCGACACCGCTTGGCAGAACGATTATAAACAAATGGAAAGAATCTCTGCACAAAGCCGACGACAGCTCTTCTTATGAAACACGAAAAGAGGTCGAAAATACTTGCAGAGCAATGATTTCGAGTTATAATCAAGACAAGCTTATTTACGAACAATATAAAGATAGCGCCGATAAATCACAAGTCGAGTTGGCAAATAACGCTAAAATTCGAGCAAACAATACGGCAAATACATACAACAACTATATCCTAAAAAACAGTTATGTATGGAAAGACAACGTGCCGAGCGACATTAAAATGAAACTCGATTGCATCGAATAAAAAGGATATAAAAAAATGGACTTCAAAGTAGAGATTCTCAAGCATCCAACCGACGAGGATTGGATGCTTTGCAAACAATGTACACTCGTTACAATCGGCAAAGAAGCAAAACAGCCGCCGACAGACGAGTGGAAGCACAAAATACTCGCGTCCGAACATAGTCCCATTCGTGTTCTTCAATTCGTATTCAGAATCACGAATTTACCATATTGGGTATCTGTTCATCTCGTGAGACATCACGTCGGCGTAACACCGTTCGTAAAAACACAACGCAATGACCGTCAATCCGAATATGATAGAGGCAAGGCACCGCAAGACGCGCCTGTTGATATGTGCTGGTGTGTTAATGCCCAAGCGCTAATGGATATCGCTCATAAGCGCCTCTGTAATCAAGCCAGCTCCGAAACCAGAGCCGTTGTCGCAGAGATTTGCAGACAAGTAGAAGAAGTAAATCCTGAATTCAAAGGCTTGCTCGTTCCTAATTGCGTTTATCGCGGCGGCAAATGCACTGAATTTTATTCTTGTAAGGAGAAATGATTATGAAAAAGAAACTTATCGTATCAATCGCGCTCGCGCTCGTCATCGTCGCCGTTCTCGCTGTGTGTTTGAGTGGCTGTGATTCGAATAATAAAGAATCAGCTGCCGTTCTCGAAGAATACGAGGGAAACGGATACAAAGAAATTTATGCCAGACTTTCTAATGCCATTTCAGGCTGGATTCGTGTTGATTCTTATCGCATTTACGACAATGGAGTCATTGTCATAGAAACGAGTTACAAAACAAACTATGGGAAAACACAAAAAAGGAAATTTGTCACCGATATTAGTCAAGTCACATTCCAGTGTACTAACAATGGTCTGCTGATATAACGCTTTTTCTAAAATCAATTACGAAAGCCTTGTTGTTAACCTACTTGACAAGGCTTTTGTATTTTGATATAATATATTTTGTCAATAAGATAAAACAGAAGGAGATTTTTATGAAAACCGAACAAGAACAAATTGAAAAAAATGGCGCGAAGTATGTGTGGGTATTGTAGCACTGATGGCAGGTGTGCAGTGAGTAAGAATGGGCGTGAGCCAGACATCTGTGCTAATGTTGATACCCAGCATTGCTTATACAAGGAATACGCCGAAAGACTTATTGAGAGTAGTTACGGCAAAGTATCTGAATATGAAGCTGAGATTGAGCGGTTGAGAACAACACTTGGGCAATGTAGCACTGAACTCAATAGCGCGTTGGAAAGTTTGAAAAGTCAATGTCGCGAAATTGGGGAGTTGAAAGCGGGAACAAAACAAGCCAAAATCGATGTGCTTAACGAGTTGAAAAAGCGTATTTATGATATTTCGCCATATAATCCACTTGTCGCAAAAGATAATGTAAAATACTATATCGACAAACTCATAAAGGAGGTGCAAAATGAGCAAAAAGACTAATAACCCGAAACAAACGAAGTGGAAACTCTTGTTGGTAGAGGACGGCTCTATCGACATTGACGAACTACAACAGTTTTTTGACGAACAAGGTATGAAAATAAAAATCGTCATATATAGACAAGGTGCGCCAAAACCTGAATTGAAAGAGTTTTAAGGAGGTAGAAGATGCCGAAGATAAGGGTTGAAATAGAAGTGCCAAGAGATTGCAGAGATTGTGAACATTTCGATTTCCATTTGGAAGTGTGCAATCTTTTCAATAACGATATTTTCTACGACGAAGACAAAGACACTTATGAGCGTTGCATGGAGTGCGAACAAGCAGAGGTGGAAGAATGATGCTGAAATCCGATTGCCCTTGCAAAGACTGCACCTCTCGCCACCCGTCCTGCCACGCTTCGTGTTCGGGCTATGCCGAGTTTAAACAAAAACGCGCAACCGCTCTCGCTAACGAACGAGCAGAAAAATACGACAAAGCTGCGTATGTTCACAGAGTCATTCAACGTTCATATGGAGGTGGTAATAAAAAATGAACCGAGACCAAGACATCGACATCCAGAAATGGAAACTCGTAGAGATTTTGAATACGAATGTGCTTTGTGTCCAAAATACTTTACGCATGATTACGGACACTCCCGTTGTCTCAATCGAGACACTCAAATCCGTCGCAAAACTTCTCGTTGAGAGCGATATCGTGAATCTAACCAGCTCAATCGAGAAAATTTCAAAAATAAAATAAAATCAAGAGGTAATTTTTATGGCAACAAAAAAGAATACAAAAGTTAACGATTCAGTTAGCGACGATTCGGTTGACAATGCAATTAACGATTCAACGGCTGCGTTTGCCGATGATGTCGAAGATAACGATACACTTGTCGAACAAGAGAGCGACACTGCTGTCAGCTCCTGCACCACCCGACCCCACCGCAAGCCGCCTACCATCCGCGTCAAACGTGTAGAAAATAAGGACCTCGAAGCCACTTTGCAACAGGTCGGATACGAAAACGTAGCCCAAATTCTTGTCGAACCCTCTCTCGGTTTCGCACTCTTCAATATTATCTACTGGGAATCAAAGAACGAGGACTAAGCAGCTATAGACGAAGCAATAAAAAGACTTGAGGCGCTCAAGGGCGCAAAATGCGGAACAAGCTATTCTGGTCTCGAAGAAAAATGGGTTGTCGACGGACGCGCCGTCAACATCACCCGTTCCCCTATCGACTGGAAGAAAGCGACTTCCCCCATGTATACAGAACGAACCACACTTACGTCCAACGAAAAGAAAAAATACGGCGCTTATCGAACATCGTCTCTCCAAAAAGCAACAAAAACGGAGAAGACTGTCGCCGATAAAAGCTCTTGTTTTTGGGACTAAAAAGGAGATGAATTTTATGGCAAACAACTCAAAAAAAGAAACACTCAAACAACTACAAGCCCGTCTTGACGGCGAGAAGTGGATACGTAGCATCTCTACCTCTTGCGACCAGTCGGGAATGATGTATTATTGCAAAGGTTGCGTACATTCCGTCAGAGACGGATACCACTGCGACGCGACCCAGGACGAACGCGTTTCGGGTACGCTCTGCGCTCGCTCCTACAGGCGTGTCAAAGGAGGCGAAACTGAGAAATGATAAAAGACGAAAAAATAAAACATTTTTTTGCGACACTCGCCATTCCCGACGAAGATATTATCGGACATAGATTCGGACTTTTGTATGTCGTAGGGAAGAAAACCGATGACGCCGAAGATGCCGAACCTCAATATCTCGTAAGGTGTAACGACGAATCGGCGCCTGCCCTTATTTCGCAAAGCGATTTGCTTATGTGTAAATATCTTACGGCACCCTTCCAAAAGGACTCTCGCACTACCCGTCGCTACTGTGTAAAAGAGTACGGCGCCCTCACCGATTTCGACTATGCAAAATACGGCATCGAGGTCTGTTCCTACTGCGGACATCCCGTCGTCTATGCTAAGGGCTTGTGCAGAAACTGTACTGCCCGCTCTCGTACTCGCGTCGGACTCGAATACTTGTCTGTGGACGAGCCTCACAACAAGCTCACCCGCATTCCCAAAGACAGCCCCGAATACGAAGTCAAAGCCGCAATGCTTATGCTCTCAAAATCGGCGCCGTATGCCGACGAAATGCGCAACTTGTATCTTGAGGGCTATACGTATCAACAAATCGCAGACAAATACGGCGTCACTCGTCAACGTGTATATCAGATTCTACACAAGGTCTATGTGAACGGCGGCAAGGTCGGTCGTCCGCCAAAAAAGAGAGATGACGTACTGTAATCGATTTTAAGGCTATGTTGAGGGCGAGGTCGATAACTTATTCGGTTTCGCCCTCAATTCACGATTTTGGGCTATTAGAGAGGCTAAAATGCAATTTGAAAACATAAATTTTAAGACGCAAAAAGTTTTAGAGACGTGCGGGAACGCTTGGGCGAACATTCTCGGACTCGGCGACTGGTCGATTTCGTATGTGCTATGCGATAAAGAAAGCGCCGAACTCGAACTCGGTCATAACGATTACGATTTTGAGACTAAGACGAGCGTAATTACGATTTACAAAATGCCCGAAAACAAATATTTCAAAATCCCGCAAGAAGAAACGCTCATTCACGAACTCTTACATTGCAAATATCCGATTGACTACGATTCGAATAATTACGAATCCGTTCGGTGTGCGCAACTTCAACATCAGGTCCTGAACGATATCGGACGCGCTTTGTTTATGGCGAAGTACGATATGACTCTTGACAAATACAAGAGCGAGACGAAGAAAACGAAGCGGCAGCAATCGAAACAAACAGGGCGAGCAATTATTGCGGACAGTACGCTCGCTAAAATGTTTTAAGTCCTGTAATCGATTTTAAGACGGTGTTGGCTTCGGGGTCGAACAAGTTGTCGATTTCGGGGCTAACGCTTGATTTTGGGCTACTACATACGCTCAAACGCTATAATGCGAACTATTTTTGAGGTGAACTTATGAACGAAAACGAAATTTTTAACGAAAACGCTGATGATTGCGACACTGTTTGTCCTGCGGGCAAATATGGGCAAAAGGGTCCTGTCGGTATCTGCTTCGACCGAACAAAGAAAAAATATAAAGCCTATGTCGACGTCTTCGGAGTCCGAATCAACCTCGGCTCCGCTTTCCCTACTTATCAGGACGCCGCTAACGCAAGGAGCAACTATCTCAATAAAATCTACGGTCCTTCCCTTGTCGGTATTGACCACCGCAATTTCGAATGCTACCCGCTCCCGAAATTCCTCCAACTCTACTTCGGTCTCTCTTCTTCCGATTCCATCCGCGTCCCCCTCGCCTGCATCAAACCCTACCTCAACCTCCCGCCCCAACAACGTAAGGTCTTCCCTAACTTCGTCGTCGATTGCGTTAAAAAAGGAACCGCTCCAGATTCCGACTTCGGGCTGGGCTATGGTATAATAACCCTCGCCGCTGCTTCCGTCATCTTCGGTCTCTATTCCTTTAACCTCGCCCGCCTCATCTTCGCCTGCCGCTATGAGGATATCATCCAACAAATGCAGGACGTCGTTGACAGCGGTCTAAACTGAAACTTCGGTGCCTGTAATCGTCATCCCGACGCTCTCGCGGTCGTCAAGATGACGGTGCGGGTGCCGTTTTTTCGTCCGTCTTTCTTTTCTCTTCCTTTATTCTTTGCAAGGTTTCTTGTTTCCTTAACATCCACTCTTTTCTTTTCCACCCTCTTCCTCTTTCCCCTTCTCCCCCTTTTCCTTATTTTTTCGCGGCTGTGGCTTTTCGTACAAATGTTTCGTAAGTCGCCAAAAAAACACCTTTCGTGTACCAGCAAGAAAAAGAAATCGTAGAAAAAGAATCCCTACAAAAGAAACAAAAGAAAAATCCTGCGTAGCAGGATAAAAAGAAAATTAAAGAAAAGTGGGTATTTTTTATGCCTCAATAGTTGACTTGTTTACCAATTTCGCCGCCTTTTTTAAGAAAACCTCCCCTCCACCCCAAAAGAACTCATTCTCTCATTAGAAGAAAAACGGCGATACGTAGTATCGCCTCAAAAAGAAGATATTCTCCCTTTCTCAAATACGATTCGTGTCCCGAATTTCCCCCTAAGGGGGGAAATTTTAAGCGGGCTAAATCCGTTCCCAAAAACCACAATCTCCGAGAATTTTTTTAACTCATAATTAAAATATAAATATATATGCTTCGCATGTATGTTGCTCTGCAACATACCTATATATTTATATTTTTATTATCTTTCGACTTTTTTACGGCGTCCGCGCGCGAAGGAGTTTTTTTTCGTTCACCTCGCTCCCAATTTTATTTATATGTTTTTTGGCAACTTTTTTTACGATTTTCCACCCTACGCCTAATGGTATGAGTATATTTATGAGTATATATATTTTAATATATATACGAAATAATATATACGAATACCTTAGGCTAATACTCCAAAAATTCTCGGAAGTTGTTGCTTTATACAAAATCGTTATATACGTAGTATATAAACCGTCTTTTTGTCAAGTACGTTTAGCACTTTTCTTCTCTTCTTTCTTTTCAGGTGTACTTCGTACACCTTTTTCTTTCTTCTGTTCTTTTGCTTCTTTTGGCGCACCTTTTCTTGTTACAGTATTTTTGTGAAACGCCCTAACCCCCTTTACAAACCCCTCCCCACTGTGTTATAATCTCGTTATGAAATCAAACTACAGAATCCCACCAGTTTCATCTAAAGACCTCTTCGCTATGCTCCGCTACTTCGGCTGTAACGCCGTCGAAATTGATTGCGATGATGAGGGAGAAAAGAAGGAAAATTTTGGAGAAAATCGCAAAGGCGATTCTCTCCGCGATTCTCTCCGCCGCCGTAAACTCTTCTACTCTATCCACGTGTTCGATTCATCCCGTCTCCCTCGCATCGCCTGCCCTCTCACTAATAACCCAAACTCTCTCATCGTCATCTCTTTCCCTGGTCCACCCTCTTTCGGCTCCCAGTCTTTTTCCTTTGAACCCGAATCGCTCCTGTCCGCTATCTCGGATTCAAAATCGAAAGCAAATAAAAACTTCTCCCTATCTGAACTCGTAAGACAACAAAGTGAACGCTTTGCCGCTATCGCACCCAACCCCTTCATCGACTTCATCCTCGATAACTTCTCTATCTCCCCCACTACCATCAACCGCCTCTATTATCATAAACGCGGCTACCTCAAACTCGTCCTCCAACCCTCTGTCACTAAATTTAATAAAAATATCATCGCCCAAAACCCTAAAAAATAATTTTTTTCACCCCACCCTATTGACACCTTCGCTTTTGTGTGCTAACATATACCCAGAATATGATATCGCTATGAGGTAATGTGTTTATGCCTTCAAGAAAAAATAACCTCCAATCCAGCGGCTCACCCGCCCCGAAAAAAAATCCGCTACCGAAAGTGTCCCTCGCCGATACCCCCCATACCCCCGACGGCTCTTCTCTCGGTCGCGTTATCTATTACGACGACTTCCTCGAACCTAATCGTAAAAACCATAAGGTCGAAGGCTTCTACTTCGACCAGGATACTTTCGAAAATATCATCGCTAATTGGGCTGACTTCGAAGATATCCCCATCATCCTTAAAACTTCAGTCGAACAACTCGATATCTTCTGCAAGGTCCTCTACGGTCAATCCTTCAGAGACGCCTTCAACCGTATGCGCGCCGTCTCCCGTATGCGTGCCCGTCAAGTTATCGATAAGCTCGCGTCCAACGGCAACGCTACCGCCGTCGCTATCGCTAAAACCCACTACGCTAAACTCCTCGACGACGACGGCTCTAAACCTATCAATATCACTATCAAAAACGACCTCAAATCCGACGACTAATAACTAAGGTTTTTCGGATTCTAACCCACTATAATCGAAATATTGCTCCACTGGCAGTAACTGAACTTATTATTTTTTTATTAAGTCTTTTATTAGCGCTAACTGGAGCCTTTTTTATGCCCTCTTTTCGGTTTTGCACCACTATACTTTTGGTTTAGTATTACTATACTTTCGCCTCGCTTTTCGGCACTCCCCCCACCTGCTTCCGCCCCTTTTTCGCTAATAAAAG
>ERZ780003.85-NODE-85-length-34786-cov-7.53917_pt1 | contig 34786 bp, 32 predicted proteins | sample MGYA00511931_ERZ780003 | MGnify/ENA primary metagenome ERZ780003 (study PRJEB29588, sample SAMEA2162297) | human gut metagenome | biome: human gut; feature: human-associated habitat; material: faeces | place: Denmark | collected 2008/2010 ... | reverse complement strand
CCAGTCCGGTTGCCGCCGAAGAAGAAAACATCTTCACCAGTACAAGGGGCACAACGTCCGCCGAAATGCCGATATGCTCCGTCACGCCGCCAAGCAGCCTGCCAAGCGCCCCCATAAAGCCGGAAGCACGCAGCACCCCGACACCTGCCATCAGCCCCACCAGAGTGGGTAAAATCTGAACCACTGTTTTCAACCCGTCCTTAGCTCCTTCTATAAATTCTTCATATACTTTGATTTTCGAGAAAATCCCCTGTGCAACTATGTAAAAAATAACAACCGGTATAATGATGCCGGAAAAATTTGCAAAGACATTTGCCATGGTTATCTCCTTTTCTGCCGTCTGCCGAAAAACAGGCAGAACACAATCGCCGCTGCGGTACTGACAAAGGTAGCCAGAATAGCCGGTGCAATAACGGCGGCGGGACTGGCGCTGCCGTACTGGGTGCGGTACACAATCATATTCACCGGAATGAGCTGCAGGGACGAAGTGTTCAAAATAAGAAACGTGCACATTTCCCGGCTCGCCACACGCTCCCCGCTGCATCCTGTTTCCAGTCCCGAAGCGATGCTTCTTTCTCCCGCATATCCGGCGCTGCTGCTCCGGTTTCCGAAGCCGGGCGTGCCGCGCTCTTCTTCCAGCTTTGCCAGCGCCTCCATGGCTTTCAGGCCCGCCGGGGTGCATGCCCAGCCAAGCCCTAATATATTGGCAATGAAATTGGTGGCAATATACTGCCTTGCCTCATGTTTTTTCGGAATATCCGGAAAAAGAAAGGATAATAAGGGCTGTATTCCGGTGGTAAGCCGGGCAATCAGCCCCGATTTTTCCGCAATTTTCATCAGTCCCATCCACAATGCCATTACACCTGCCATGGTAATGCACAATGAAACCGCTTCTCCGGCGGAGGAAAGCGCCGCATCCGTCACGGCTGCCATATTGCCGGTAAACGCCGCATAGACTATCCCCACCAAAATCATAAAAGCCCAGATATAATTTAACATGCCATACCCTGCAAACACACTGTCTATACATATGTATGATGTTTCAGGGCAAAAAAATACCGGGCAAATGCTTAGGGTTACTAAGGACAGTTTTGTTTTATAGGACTGCTGAGCATTGCAAAGGGCAAGAAAATTGAGAGAAACTTGATTTATTTCAGGATTCTCTCTTTTCTTTTATCCGCACATTCGTAAAAGAAAACCTCCTCTGCTACAATGTAGTCACAAAGGAGGTCAAGTATATGAAAAGTCCGAAGTATTACATATCCTTAGACTTTGATGAGAGAAAAATCATTATTTGAGCAAATGGGTGGTACATACCGTCAGGTCGGAGATTATATGCTCCCTGATTTGACACTACCCGAAGAAAAGGAATTTGAAATCGGAGTGTGGGGGCAGCGTCACAGGCGGTATCTGAAAGAGCACCGAAAAGCTACCTATTACACCTTGCTGACAAGCGGCAAGCTGAATGAACATCTTGCAGAAATTGAACGGCAGGCGGAGGATATGTTTCTTCGGTTGGTAAAGCAACTTGCTGAGCAAGAAGGGGTTACCGAAACACTAAAGACTGAAAACCAAATGGAATGGGTTGGGCGTATAAACAATATTAAAAGTCGCGTTGTGGAAACAGTTAATCGAGAAATAATATATATTTAAATTTGAAAAGGTCACGCACTGTGAATACGATGCATGACCTTTTTGTTTATTTGGATTTTATCGCAAAATGTTGTCACTATTTAATTTCTTTTTCACACCAAGGACACTTTAAATTGCCCTCATCGATTTCCCATGTTGTAAACGAAAGTTCTTCTCCGCAATGAGGGCAAGTGATATCAACATAATCATCATCGTCAGGGAAATCAAAGCCATCTTGATTCTGTGATTGTATATCACCTTTTGAGACGAATACATCATTTGCCCGAAAAAGATTTTCAATTACTGAAAGAGATAGATTTTGCATGCGACTGACGAAAGTAAAGCGGAATTGCTTCGGAGATTTTTGTGTAACCGTCATAACATAGGAACAAAGATCCTTTGCCTTGGTTATAACGGTTAGTTCACTCTGCTTTCGTTCCGCCATGGTACACCTCAAAAATCAAAATTCGTGCGACCGCCTTTCGGCGGATAAAAGGGTAATTGCGCTCCTGCGGGAGCGCTGATTGGATAATAAAAGATTAGAAGATTCAAGAGTCCAGATTTATCCACAAAGCGGGGCGAACGGCACTACTACCGAGGTCGACAGGGCGACCATCCTCACCGCCATTGCCGTCATAGTAGACAAAGGCGGCATAATTCTGATCATAACCGGGCGACCGCAGCCACCAAAAGCAGTTCCCGTTGGAACTGCTGACATATGTACGTTGTGCCGTTGCATACACAGTTGGCTTACACTGTCTTGAACTGTAAGAACTAAAATATTTATTTGCCTCTGTAATGCTTAGTAGGAATACTTTATCCTGTGTGGCACCGCCGGGGTTGGTACTGAAAATAGGATTTTTATCGGCAGATACCGTAACTGTTGGAATCACAGATTTTTCTCCATCGTTAAATGCACTATTTATAAAATCGTTATTGAGCCAACTTCTAAGCGAGCATGTTTCCCATGTGACATCGGTATTGCTTGTATTATATTGCTCACAGTCCAGCGCGTACTTACTTATAACAAGTATTTTGTTATCTTGTTTATCAAGAACAAGCCACTCAATATCTTCCTCGCCATTAGATGTATTGTTATCTTGCTCATAGGTTCCAAAGAAAACATAGTCGCCAACTTCTGCGGCCTTTAGCTTTTCAACTATATATTTATTATAGATGGAATTTGCTTTTTCAGCGCTGTCCTTATAGCCGTTTAGTGCTATCAACACTTCATATGCCTCAACGATCTTTCCTTCATCCATCAACGCAACTGCATCGTTGTATTTACCATTGGAAATGATAGCGGCGTTGAGAACAATAATGAAAGCGATGACTGCACATACAATCAGTGTAGTGATGATGGCAATCTTTTTATTCCTCTTTGCACGCTTTTCGGCTTCGGCACGGGTAATCTCGTCCTGCCGTTCACGCTCTAAACGGGCTTCTTCTTCTGCTTTTATTTCTTCAATCGTTCTTTGGCAACTATAGATTTGCTCATCGGCATCTCTCCAGCCGGATATGGATTCAAACAATTTTATTGCATTTTCATAATTTGATATAACAGAACCGATCATTTTAGATTTTGCTTCAGATAGAACGCCGTCTTTTCTTGCAACTTCTGCTTTTTCGTAGCATTCGCTTGCAAGAGCGGAAGAATCCTTATATTCATTGATGCTTTCAAACAACGCAGCGGCTTCTTTGTATTCGGCTTCTGTAGTTGCAGAAGCCACTTTATTTTTCGCTTGAGCGTAAATACCTTCTATGCGTGCATTTTTATTGCGGGTGTTGATATGCTCTATGTAGCCGATTAGAGTACCCTTTAATTTATTATCGGCAAAGCGAAGAGCTTTTTGATAGTTATTATGACCGTCAAATGGTTCGGCTTGATCACGAAGTGCATCCTGCTTGCAGACCTGAAGTTCTGCCATTAACTTGCCGAGATATGCAAGTGCATTTTCGGGATCTTGGTCAAGTACCTTTTCGCTGTACTCGTCAGCAGAAGCCCACTCGCCATCCTCAAGATACATAAATGCTCTTTTTAACAGCGGTACAATATTGCTGTTGCCGTTATTTACAACAACAGTTTCTTTAATCGTTTGTCTCGGTGCTTCGGCTGTTGCAAGCTTTTTAATTCCACGAATTAAATCCTGCATAAAACCCAGCTTTGACATATCCTGTGCCTGCAAGTGGGAAAACTCTTCGGGCAGATCATACGGATCCATATCACGATAGGCAGGAACCAGCACTTTTTTACCGTTTGAAGCCTTTACAAGTGCCAAATATCTTGACCACTCATTTTTCACCCAAACTGCATTAAAGTATTCGGGCTTCGTACCGAGGACAACCATAACCTTTGCCGAGTTTAATGCCGCAAATATGTAAGGCTCGTAAGCAGTACCGAGCTTATCCTCTAATGTGATTCTTGCAAAGAAAACCTTGAAGCCCTCTTGTGTTAGCTGATGATAGAGGTCGTTTGCCAGCACGCTGTCCTGTGTTCGTCTGCCGTTGCTGTCGGTCTCCTTATAGCAGATAAAGATGTCGAAAGGCTCTTCCTTTTGAGAAATGGCGAGGATTCCCTTTTGGATCTCGTTGATGGCAGTTGCTTCCTGTTCGTAGATAGACTTTTGATATCCGTCAGCGTACTGCAGGGCGGATTTATAGTTATCGTCATCAAAAATCGATGTAAACTGTGTACGGTTTACGGTGGGGATACGCTTGTGGGAAGTCGGATCCTCTACATATTCAATACCGTAGCGGCAAAGAACGAGAGACCAATACGCCTCGGCATCCGTGCCGTCCTCATTTAATATGCTTTCGTAAATTTGCGCAGCCTTATCAAATTCGTTATTACGACGGAAATGGTTTGCTCGGTCATACAAATTTGCCTTTCTATCATTATCCAGTCTCGGCAAAGTCTGCTGAGTTCCGCAATATTCACAGGTTGCAGTAGTTTGACTTGCGTTTATTTCCAATGTGCCGCCGCACATTTTGCATTTAAAAACAGACATTTAAATTATCTCCTTACATTAACTGAATAATTAGAAGCTGATAATACAATTTGGGCTATTTTTATGTTATTTCGTTTGCATGCATCAAGAATTTCTTTCTGTAATTCAGGTTTATTGTTTTTGAAGTTTACACCCAAATATATGTTTGTTACTTTAACCGACATATACCAATTTCCATCATCTAAAATGAGTCCGTGTTCATCATCTTTATCAAACACAATTCTATATTCTTTTTCATAATCCCATTTTTTATCCTTTATATATGCGATTTTTTTATTATTGTTCAATGAAGAAAAAGATTTATTTAAACTTTTTTTATTAACCTTTTTACATGTTTCTATTAAATTGTCAATATCTGTATCTTCATAAACACGCTTAGTAGAATAGCAAATAGGATAAACCAAGTTATTTGGAACTTTAACTGTAATACACACACCTTTATGAGAATTAGTGTAGTGTGACCAAATTAATTTATTTCGATAACTATTCGTCAAAGATAAAATATGTAATCCTTCAACATGTCTAATGACTCGTTTTTTCCTATCCGTAATAGTTATCTCAAAAGGATCGTTAAAATTCATCCCATCACTCAAATATAATCTATTATTATCAAGTATATCCTTTACACGATCTAATGAAACATATTTGTATAATGTCGCCCATTTCGTAGACATTTATTATCCTCACTTCAACAACCTACATTTGCTGTTTCTGTCTTTAATCAAAATTTCAAGCTCTTCAGATAAATCCTTTATGCTTGAAGCGTTGGATTCAACAGCCGATGCGAACTGATTGAATTTAATCGTAATCTGTGATTCGACGCCTGAAAGAGCCTCGCTGCTCATAGGGGCGCTGTATCTGAGCGCTTCATAAACCTTTTTTGCTTCTGCCCTTGCTTCGTCTGTTGTTGCTTTTGCCATAAGTGTTTGTGCATTTACTGTAAGTGATTTAATAAAGAATGTTTGAACCTTAACCTTTTTGTCAGCCGCCTCAACAACATCTGCCGCAGTTTTTGTTTTAACAACAGCAACAGCAAAAACAGCAAGCATAATTACCGCAACTATAACAGCGATCGCATTAGGAATAACAGGGATTGCCATAATTACAGCACCTAAAACTGCAGATAAAACTAAGCTTGTGTAGGCAATATTGATAATATGGAAATTAAGAAAAGCCTTTTCCTTGCTTTCGGAATTGTTGAAGAAATAAAGTCCGCAGCCAAGGTTGCCTGCAAACGCAAGTAAAACAAACGCATAAGCAATCCAAAATGATGCCGTGAACATATTTACGGTTTTAACCATACTGCTTGCAGCAAAAACAACAGCGTTGAAAACAACAAGGGCAATTGCCCAAATGATTATGTAATTTTTCTTTAGATTTTTCATATCGGTTCTCCTTATAGCTTAGTTCCGCACTCAGGGCAGAATTTTGCTCCGTTAGTTTCTGTTCCGCAATTTGGGCAGAATGGCTTTGGCTTTGGCTCTGCATTTGCTCCGCACTCCGTACAGAATTTAGCATTCGGTGCAAGCTCTGCTCCGCAATTAGCACAAACAGCGTTTGCACCCTGCGGCTGAATAGGCTGTTGAGGCTGTGTATCTGCAGCACTGCTGATAGCATTGTTAACAGCACCGCCAACTATACCACCGACTGCACCGCCTACGCCTGCCATTGTTCCGAGACCGACGCCCATATTGGTAAATTGACCGACAGCTTCATTCTGAGCAACTTGCTCCGCAACATCAAAGCCACGCTCCTGCTGATAGGTATAGCCCTCCTGAGCACGCTTTGTAGCCTGAGCCTGAGAATCAATAATAACCTTTTGTGCCTCTGTTTGAGCATAGATAAGGTCTGTCTGCTGGCGAAGTTTAGCTTCTGCAATATCGGCATACTGTCTGAAATGAAGCTCCTTAAACTTTTCATACTGCCTGTCGCCGTCAGGCTTAACAACGGTTGTTACAAGAAATTTCTCAAGGGCAACACCGTAATCGGAAAAATCGCCGATAAGCATTGCTTTAAGTGCATCGGAAAATGTTGCAAGGTGCTCATCAATTTCAAAAATATTAATCTTTTGAGCCTTGATAACCTGAGCGATATACGATTTAACCCTTGTCATAAGAAAGGCTCTGAAGAATCCTACAAGCTTCTGCTGGCTCAAATAATCCTCTGTGCCTACAAGCTTAATCAAAAGCTTTCTGCTGTCCTCAGCTCTGAGGCTGAGCTCACCGCAAGCGCCGATAGAAATCGGGAAGCCGTAGGTCGGCTCTATGTACTGTACTTTGCTGTCCGTACCCCATTTAATCGCCATCTGCTCGGTTTTGTTGATGAAATATACTTCACAATGGAAAGGCGTTTCGCCGTCGGTAGTTCTGTTTAAAAGCTTGCCGATTTTCGGGATGTTCTGGGTTTCAAGGGTGTATCTTCCCGGCCCGAACAAATCAAGTGCCTGACCGTTCATAAAGAATACAGCCTCTTGGCTTTCGTGAACAATAAGCTGAGTTAAGCTGTTAAAATCTTCAAGCGGGTGCTTCCAAATAAAGGTGGAATTATCACCCTCATATTTAATTATATCTGCAATTTGAGCCATAGTAAGACCTCCCAGTATATCACATAATCAGTATTATGTTGCTGTCGGCAAGTTAAAATGACGCTCAAGTCGAATAACTTGAACGCCAACAACTGAAAATAGGTATAAAAATTCAGGCCTTTTCAATTTTCGCTTTTGATAAGGCTTATTTGTGTTATATTAAATGGACAAATTTCGTGCAAATCATACTTTTCTATCACTTTTCTCTTTAAAAAGACTTGTATTTCCGCTAACAATCGAGTACAATGTCAAATAGTATGGGCGTATTCTAAGCATTACGCTTCCTAATAAAGCAACATAATACTGATTATGTACTTGACCGCCATTTTTATGGCGGGGGGGGGGTTGTTTGTTTGTTTTTATTTATTTTCTCCCCCGCCATTTTTATGGCGGTTTTTATATTATCAGACACATATTTTCCATACGACGGCGATGTTCATCACCGGTTGTAATGATATAAATGCGAGTAGTTTCGATGCTGCTGTGACCGAGAATGTCAGCAAGCTTTGCAATATCTTTTTCAATGCCGTAAAATGTTCTTGCAAACAAATGGCGAAGATTATGCGGAAATACCTTTTTCGGGTTGACGCCGGCACTTTCGCAAAGACTTTTCATCTCTCGCCAAATATTCGTGCGGTTTATAGGCTTTCCCGTGCGTGTTACGAAAATGGCACCTTCTGTGATCTTTTGCTCTGCTATATAGCGGAGCAATTTCTTTTGTAGGTCTTTCACAATAAATACTGATCGAGTCTTACCTTTAAGAGAAACGACTGCTTCGCCCTTTCTGACAGCTCCAACAGTTATAAATTGCAGTTCACTTACACGGATACCTGTACCGCATATCGTTTGAGTAATCAAATTCAACCTTTCGTTACCCTTTCCCCTTGCGGCGGAGATAAGCCGAGCATATTCAGCCTTTGTCAGCTCCTTATCTTCGGGACAATAAATTTGTTTTTGTAGTTTTAATGATTTAAGCCGACAATCATACAGTTTCATAAATCCGAACAACGCATTAATAGATGCGATGATAGAATTTATGCTTCGTGCCGCATAACCGCTGTCTTGTAAATGTTGCTTATAAGAAATCGCAATTTCTTTGCTTACGGCTTTGCCACCAAGATATTCCGCAAAAGCGTTTACATCACGAATATACTTATCTATGGTGTTTTTCGACTTTTCCTCCATTCTTAAATGATTTTCAAACTGCTGAATTATCTTTTCTGTAATAATTTTTCCTTTCATTGTATTTACCTCCGAGCTTTTATTATATTTTACTCGAAAAGTATGATTAGATAATTTGTCAGCATTATTGTAGAAAATCAAGTAATACAAGTCGAATGTACCGATTATAAGCATAGTAATAGCCCCGTTAAGTTAGCAGCTTTTTTTGCTATCTTAAGCAAAGGTGTTCCACTTTTCAGTGTTTTTGACAGCATTCATAAAAATACTGCCACCAAAACAAAGAAAAAGCGGAACTCACAGAAATGTTTGTACCGATAAGCAAGATACGAGGTCGCTCCCTCACGGTGCAAGCCACAAGAGAACAGGAATATATTCGGGGTCCCCAGAAAGTCGCAAGACTTTTTGGGGAGAGGAAGAGCAACGGAATGAATGAGCTTTTCGTGCTTGTGCGGAAACGAATGATATGAAGTTTGTAACGACGATGTCTTACACCGTAACAAGCAGGGAACTTGTACGGCAAGTTCCAAATCAAACTGTTGTCTTTCAACCAACCGTTTGTCTTTAAGGGCTACGCCCCTAACACCCTTTTATTTGCAAGTACGAATATCATCGGTATTTTCGGAGAAACTATTTACAATAGTTCGGTCAGCCGATATAATATAAATATAGTTCGGTTTACCGATGTATCTTAATAGGAGGTGTCATGATGTATCTCAATGATTTGCTCATAGAAAAGAAAATGTCTAAATATCGTCTTGCAAGAGAAAGCGGCATTCCTCAAACAACCATTGTGGATATTTGCAGCCGTAAGGCTCGCATTGAAAAATGCTCCGCTGATACGATATATAAAATTGCTAAGGCACTGAATGTATCTATGGAAAGCCTGATTGAATCTGAAATGAACATTGATACAGCACTTCCCAAAAGAGTAGCTTTTGATGTATTTAAAAGCAATGTCTGCCACTTTGTGAAAGACAAGGGCGATATAGATTTTATTATTGATACGCTCTCATCTGATGAAGTCCGCAATCTGTATAACCGTAAATGGTATGCTGAATCATTCTATTTACTCGCTATGGTTGATTATCTTTCCAGAGAGAATGATGTGCCGATATGTACAAATTATAACGATATTCGTTCGCAAAGACTTCAAAGCACGCTTTACCCGGCAAGTGCTGTTTTGTCAGATACAGCGTTGAACACAGATAAATATCGTAAAAAATGTATGGATAATGCCATACCTGAATTTTTACACTTTAATATCGTAGAAAGTGAAGTTAGAAATGTCTACTGATTTTACCTTTACAAAAGAAAATTTAGATGCTTGCTTGAGCAGATTAGCAAAAGAATTTCGCAAACTAAACGGAAAAAAGGTACCTGCCGAAATTATTTTAATCGGCGGTGCTGCTGTTCTTGCGAATTACGGTTTTCGTGATATGACTTATGATATAGATGCTATCATTCAGGCATCCTCATCTATGAAAGATGCTATTAACAATGTTGGTGACGAAATGGGACTTCCAAACGGTTGGCTCAATTCAGATTTCACAAAAACGACCTCTTATTCCCCGAAGTTGCTGCAATACTCCGAATATTACAAATGCTTCGGATATGTATTGGATGTTCGCACGGTTTCCGGCGAATATCTTGTTGCTATGAAGTTAATGTCCGGCAGACAGTACAAAAATGATATTTCCGATGTGGTCGGCATTCTGAAAGAGCAACAGGATCGTGGTAAGCCAATCTCTTTAGAAATGATAAAAACTGCCGTATGCAATTTATATGGCAGTTGGGATAAACTGCCCCCAAGCTCGCAGGAGTTGGTTGTGGAAATTATGAGAGACGGTAAGCTTGAAAAGCTGTACGAGCAATATCGTAGCACAGAAAAAGCCGCAAAAGAATCTTTAATTGATTTCGAAGAAAAATATCCCGGTGTAACCAATACGGATAATGTGAATGATATTATACAAGGTCTAAAAAAGCGCAAAAATCGTGAACAGGAACGGTAAACAATAATATAGAGCCAATCAGCCGATGGGTATTAATTCATCGGCTTTTTTGCACCCATTTTTATGAAAAGACTGATATATTTTGAATAAAAACAAACCTGAAAAACTTGCTCGTATTGAGTTGCGAGTAAAACCCAAAGACAAAGAATGCATTAAGGCGATAGCCAAAAAGTGTGGATTATCTCAAAGTGAATATGTTCTGCAAAGGGCGTTGGGATATAAACCGAAAGCGGTCAATCCCGATGCCTTTTATCATTTCTATTGACTTATCGGATTATTTGATACAGTCGTCAGATATTGCAAAAGCAGAGCCGCTTTGTTTTATTCCGAAAAAACTTCATATTTCAGAAGAAACCAGCGGCACGATTTATGATGTGACAGGCTCGTTTTTGGGAGAGATTGACAAATCACTCTTTCAACAGCTTAAAGAATTGATTTTATCCGAAAACTTGCTTGATGCACCACAGAATTGATAACCATAGCCGAGCATTGTAAAATAGGGTTCTACAATATTTTTAATGAGTGGTACGCTGCCCAAACCTCAAAGAAAATCCGTGCTGTATGGGCATCTAAATCAGCACACGGAGAACGAGTTTCAGCAGTTGTTGCTTTCGGATACAAAAAGGATTCTGAATACCGGCTGTACGGTCAATTTCAAATCCACTACGGTCAGTTTCAAGGTTCACAAAACCATCTATAACGATGAAAATGAATGGGTTGTTATTCCAAATACGCAGGAAGCTATCATTGACCAAGACACTTGGGACAGGGTGTAGGAAATCAAAAAGCACCGCCGCAGGAATACAGTACCAGGTAGAAGCAGCGTATTTTCGGGATTAGTCTATTGCGGAGATTGCGGCTCACGACTTTACTTCTGTGCTTCTAAAAGCATAAAGGAGCATCAGGAGTTCTTTCGTTGCAGCGCCTATAAGGAAAACCGTGGTACTTGCTCAATACACTATATTCGTAATGTGGTATTGGAAAAGATGGTGTTGAAGCTGATACGAGAAGCTGCCGAATATATCACGGAATACGAGCCTGTGTTTCTTTATCTTTATGCAAAACAGCACAAGCTGAACAAGACAATATTGATCTTCGCTTATTTCCCGCATTGAGGTATTCGATAGTTGCAAAGATGAAAACGGTAAAAAGCACGTTCCGATTAAAGTGCATTTTACCGGCGTTGGGATTATCGAAATTCCCGACGGAAAGAAAATTCAAGAAGTTTATGAGGAAATTCGCAATAATCCTCATAAGGTGGCTTAAAAATAAGATACGGTATAGCCCGTTTAGTCTATACCGTATCCTACATACCCGACTGTCCTTTGCCACCTCTGGCAGAATGCCCGGTATTTTTTTACGGTTCCTGTGTCACAGGCACTTTCCTGTGGTGACTGTATTTGATGGCATACATAACATCGTCCGCTTTTTTCATAAAGTAGTCCAGCATATGGTTGCCTATGTGGTTGGTATAGGTGCCGATGCTCGCCTGCAGCTCGTACCCCTTGTCAGGGTGCTGCAGATTGTGCTGCCGGATACCCTCTCTCACCGTGTTGGCAATCGCCTCTGCGCGCTCCGATGTACTCTCCCCGGTCATCACAATTAAAAATTCATCTCCACCGATGCGGGCAGCCAGTTCCTGTCCAACGCTGTTCTTCACAATATTTCCCAGGGTCTGCAGTGCGTAATCCCCTTCCATGTGTCCGAAGTTATCGTTGATCATTTTCAGGTGGTCCATATCCATCATGATAACACTCATTTCCAGATCGGAGGAATTTACCATCAGTGTTTGTACCACATGGTAAAATCCTGTTCTGTTGTAGAGTCCGGTCAGCGGATCCTTCTGGTAGGTATCCAGCATCATGCGATATGTATTCCGCATTTCCTGCAGATGGCGGAAATTCACCAGAAAAGTAGCATAGGCGGTTGCCCAGAATTTTTCTATATCGAAGTTCAGCACTGTATAACCGGTAGTTTTCCCCTCCATATGCATGGTCATGACCAGCAGGTAATCCGTCGTCTGCAGGTAAGTATCCAGATCCGGTATCAGCTCCCCGAAATCCATGTCAATGTTTTTTTCGCCGCCGGTTCCCTCTGTTTCCGAACAGTGGTAATGCATAACTTTCATTTTTGCAGCGTAATTGGTGTCCTCTGCTTTAAATGCAAGAACATTCATGCAATACCAGAAATCCTTATACCGCATGTCCTTAATATACTGGGGCATTTCCAGGAAAACTCTGGTATCGCTCTCCATGTTGGCAAAATTGGTAACCATCTGACCCATGGTTCCCTGGAATTTAATCTCCGAATCCATGGCCTGTTTTAACTGTACCATTTCAAAGGCAGCGTGCTCCGGCAGGACACCGTCACAGCCGCAGGATCTTCCCAGCTGCATTTTGTTGTAAATCGTCCAGTCCTTCGGACGGTCCTCTTTCTGTAGCTCCTCATCAATAATATGAAAAAATGTGTTAATGAAGCCTTCCAGATTGTATATTCCCGTCGTCAGTCGGGGAACACAGTATTTCTCCATGCGGATACCGTCAAAACCGCTGACCGCAATATCTTCCGGAATACGGTAGCCGTGCTCCATCAGGTAATTGCCCGCCACAATCGCCATAATATCATTAGCGCAGATTATGGCATCTATATCATCGAAACCCTTTTTTTCCATCTCATCCAAGGCCTGCAGGGTCGGATCACTCCAGAATTCACCGTAATAAACCCGCTCCGGGTCATACGGAATGCCGTTTCGTTCCAGCACCTCCCGGTAAACCGCAAGACGATCGTCTGAAAAAGTGTTATTCCGGAAACCGGCAATAAAATTCACTTTCCGGTAACCGTGGTATTCTATCATATGCTCCACAATCTCCCGGAAAACGCTTTTATAATCAAAGCGGATATTGATGCAGCCTGTCAGCTCCTTGTCCACACTGACAACCGGCACTCCTGCCTCCTGCGCCTTCTTTACCATACGCAGGTAGTCCTCATCCTGCTTGAAAGACTCTGCCATCAGTACAACCGCATCGTACCTCTCCACGGACACGGCATCAAAAATCTTCTTTTCTCCCATATCCGTCAGGTCATGATTGTAAAAATCGGACAAAGTGGAATAAAACACAACCTTGCAGTTATGCTTTCCGCATTCCCTTGCTACCGCCCGTATCATATCCATGCGCTCGTCATTGTGAAAAAAAGCAACGATAAACGCAATAACCTTATAATCTTTTCCCTCTGAATATTTCCCCATATTTATTTTCCTTTTCCGATCCCCATACTAACTGTTTTACTTTAAGACGAGCTGCAGACCGTATATGACAGCCGCAGATATTACAATCTGCAGGATGGCAAACCGGAATACAGTCTGCGTATTGGACCAGCCTTTCTTTTTTCTTACGTGATCATGAAGCGGTGTTAATGTATTTCTTAAAATATGAATCTTAAAGACACGGATCAGGGAAACCTTAAGCAGCCCCAGTCCGCCGTCCGCAATCAGCATAAAAGCAGCCGGAATGTACAGGAACGGGCTTCCCGTCTTTAAGGCGGCAATACTGATAAAAACACCCATGGCCCTGGAACCCGCATCCCCCATCAAAAGCCGGCTGGGTGTTGCGTTGTACCACAGGTATCCCAAAATACATGCTATGAATAAAAGTATGGAAAAATACAGATCATTTCCCGTATTCAATAATTTTCCAATCAGATAAATCGTCGTGAGAGTCACAATGGTAAGCGTACCGGAGAGCCCGTCCACGCCGTCGGCGCAGTTCGTCACATTGATGGACACCCATACCAGAATGATGGCGCAAATCATAAATATCGCCGGATGAAGGGTAAAATTCATACCGAAGAAGGTAATGCCGCAACCGTTGTAATAAATGTAGGTAGCGGAAACCGCCACTGCCACCAATAAATCCAAAATACCTTTTTTCCACTCTCCCCATGGTTTTTCCGCCGTATCATCAAAAAAGCCGGTCAGCATTTCGATAACGGTCAGTATCAGGTAAATGCAGAGCTCAAGGCTGATATCGGAAAACAAAAGTGTGCACACCGCAAATACCAGTACAAAGATAATGCCCGCTCCTCTCGGTTTGCCGGCGGATTTTTTGCCGTCCACGGCGAATTCCCTGCCCTGATCCTTTGGCAGAAATCCCGCAAACTTACTGATAAAAATACAAGTAGCCGCAAAGGTAAAAAGAATGCCCGCAAACGCAATAACCGGAAGTTTATCCGGGAAAAAATATGGAAGCATACGTATTCATCCTCTCTTTTCATTAACTTAAAAATTATAACACACCGAAAAAAATCTTCCAATAGCTTTTGCAAAATCACCTGAAAGATGTGCAAAAATGAATTTATTTTTCTTGACAAATACCCCGTGGGGGTATATCTTTTAGATACCCCGGCAGGGTATACAGCACCATTCAGGAGGAGTCAGGATTATTATGAGCGAAAATAACAGACACTGTTGTTGCAGCGATAAAAATACCATGCGGACGGAGGAGCAGAAAAAAAAGCTTTTAAACCGTCTGAAAAGAATAGAAGGACAAATCCGTGGCATCCAGTCCATGATCGAGGACGATGCGTACTGCAACGATATCTTAACCCAGTCCGCTGCCGTCAGCGCCGCCGTCAATGCCTTTAATAAAGAACTCCTTGCCAGCCACATCCACACCTGTGTTGCCAGGGATATCCGTGACGGCAAGGATGAAGTGATTGACGAACTGGTTACAACGCTGCAGAAGCTGATGCGGTAGCCGGTCAGCTTATTTACGGAAATGACCTATTTTATAGAAAAGGAAGGATACTATATGGAACAATATCATGTAAGCGGCATGCACTGTGCAGCCTGCAGTGCCCGCGTGGAAAAAGCGGTTTCCAAGGTACCGGGTGTTACGACCTGCGCCGTCAATCTGCTGACCAATTCCATGGGAGTGGAAGGAACTGCCTCTCCCAAAGATATCATGGCAGCCGTAAAGGCAGCCGGATACAAGGCTTCCTTAGATAAAAAGAATGCTTCCGTTTCCGAGGAAGCCGATGAATTAAAGGATACGGAAACGCCTGCTCTCAGGAAGCGATTTATCGCCTCCCTGATTTTTCTGTTAATTCTCATGTACTTTTCCATGGGACATATGATGTGGGGATGGCCGCTGCCGTCCTTCCTCGCAGACAACCACATGGCAATGGGACTCATCGAGCTTCTGCTTGCCGGCATTATCATGGTGATTAACCAGCGGTTTTTCATCAGCGGCTTTCAGGGACTCCTGCACCGTGCTCCCAACATGGACACGCTGGTTGCCTTAGGCTCCTCCGCTTCCTTTATCTGGAGCGTAGCCGCCCTGTTTATGATGTCGGATGCCTATGTAAAAATGGACATGGACCGCATCATGGTTCTGATGGACGAATTTTATTTTGAGTCCGCCGCCATGATTTTAACCCTGATTACTTTGGGTAAAATGCTGGAAGCCCATTCCAAAGGCAGGACCACCTCCGCCTTAAAGAGCCTTATGAAGCTGGCTCCTAAGACCGCCATACTCCTCCGGGACGGCAGGGAAGTGACGGTTCCCATTGAGCAGGTTAAGAAAGGTGACATTTTTGTGGTGCGTCCCGGCGAGAGCATTCCCGTGGACGGCATCGTGACGGACGGCAGCGGAGCCGTAAACGAAGCGGCTCTCACCGGGGAAAGTGTTCCCGTGGACAAGGTAACGGGCGACATGGTTTCCGCCGCCACCATAAACCAGTCCGGATTTTTAACATGCGAAGCCTCCCGTGTCGGGGAAGACACCACCCTTTCCCAGATTATCAAAATGGTGAAGGATGCTTCCGCCACCAAGGCTCCCATTGCGAAAATTGCGGATAAGGTTTCCGGTGTTTTTGTGCCGGTGGTTATGACCATTTCCCTGATTACCCTGATTGTTTGGCTGCTTATCGGGCAGACCTTCCCCTATGCGCTTGCCCGCGCCATCTCCGTTCTGGTTATAAGCTGCCCCTGTGCGCTGGGACTTGCCACTCCCGTCGCCATTATGGTTGGCAACGGTCTGGGCGCCAAAAACGGTATTCTCTTTAAAACTGCCGTTTCCCTGGAAGAAGCCGGCAAGGTCAAAATCATTGCCCTGGATAAAACCGGCACCATCACCAAAGGAGAACCGAAGGTCACCGATATCTGCCCGGCTGACGGTGTTTCCGAAGAAGAGCTTTTACAGACCGCTTTCTCTTTGGAGCAGAAAAGTGAGCATCCTCTGGCAAAAGCCGTCTGTGATTACGGCACAGAGCATGCTCTCAAAGCGGACGATGTTTCCGATTTCACCGTTCTCCCCGGCAACGGCCTGACCGCTTCCCTGCAGGGTGAAACCCTCTGCGGCGGCAGCATGAAATTTTTGGAAAGCCGGACCTCTGTTTCCGAGGCAGACAAAAAGAAAGCAGACGAGCTTGCCTCAGCGGGCAAAACACCTCTTGCCTTCTTAAAAGGCAGCCGCTTCTTAGGCTTTATCGCTGTTGCGGATGCCATCCGTGAGGACAGTCCCGCTGCTATTAAAAGACTGCAGAGCATGGGTATCCATGTGGTTATGCTGACCGGCGACAACGAAAGAAGTGCGAAAGCTATCGGTATCGAAGCCGGTGTGGACGAAGTCATTGCCGGTGTTCTGCCGGACGGCAAGGAAGCCGTTATCCGCGACCTTAAGAAAAAAGGCAAGGTTGCCATGGTGGGTGACGGCATCAACGATGCACCCGCTCTTACCTCTGCCGATATCGGCATTGCCATCGGCGCCGGTACAGATGTAGCCATTGACGCAGCGGATGTGGTACTGATGAAGAGCACCCTCGCGGATGTGCCCGCAGCAATCAAATTAAGCCGCTCCGCTCTCCGCAACATCCATGAGAACCTGTTCTGGGCATTTATTTACAATATCATCGGTATCCCTCTGGCAGCCGGCGTATTTGTAAGTCTGGGGCTTACCTTAAATCCCATGTTCGGCGCCGCGGCCATGAGCCTTTCCAGCTTCTGTGTGGTATCCAATGCCCTGCGGTTAAATTTCTGTAAGTTATATCAATAACCATATAGTAAAAATAAAAAAGGAGAAAAAACTATGACAAAGACAACATTAAAAATTGACGGTATGATGTGCGGGATGTGTGAATCCCATGTAAACGATGCGATTCGCCAGGCATTCAAGGTAAAGAAGGTAAATTCTTCCCATTCCAAGGGCGAATGCGAGATTATCAGCGAAGAGCCTTTAGACGAAGCAAAGCTGCAGGAAGTAATGGAACCCACCGGTTACAAGCTTCTTTCCGTAGAGGCAGAGCCCTACGAAAAGAAAGGCTTATTCGGATTTGGTAAATAAACTCTATTTCTTCTTATTAAAAATCAGGACCTTACGCAGCACATAGTTGATAATGGTAACTAAAACTGCGGAAATGAAAATCTTGGCAATCCAGTAATCCATGTGAAGCACGTTGACCGTTACTTCCATGATGACGATATCAAGCAGCCAGGTGGATACGGTGGAACCGGCAAACTGTAAAAACTCCTTTACCACATGGGGATTGGTGCTCTTGAACACCAATTTCCGGTTCAGCGGATAAGAAAACAGTACGCCGGCAAGCCAGCCGCCGGTGTTGATTACAAAATTCTGCCAGGTGACAGTGGGGTCAAGCGGAAGCTTCAGCAAAAAGCATACCACCCAGGAAACGATGGTGGTGAGCACACCCACAATGAGGTAAACCAGAATTTCCCGGTACTTTATCATCAATTCTTTGCACTTATTTATCATATTCATCCTCTTTCTTTTCTGTCGGTATCTACGCGTTCACTATATTGCGCGGCTCTCCGTTCAAAAATGCCTTCGCATTTAAGTATGCTTCGTTCACGCAGCGGAAACGGGCTTCCACACTTGCCCATGCCAGATGCGGCGTAATGATTAACCGGTTGCTGTCCTTAATTTTACTCAAAGGATTGGAAAGCTGCAGCGGCTCCTTTTCCAGTACGTCTAAGCCTGCCGCCATGATTTCCCCATTCATCAGAGCATCGTACAAATCGGCATTGTTCACCACGGGGCCTCTTGCCACGTTCACAAGCACTGCGGTTTTTTTCATTTTCCGGAGCGCTTCTTTGTCAATAAAATCCCGGGTTAAATCGCTCAGCGGGCAGTGCAGGGAAAGGAAATCGCTTTCTCTTAACAGAGTATCCTTGTCCACCTGTTCGTATTCTGTGACGGTACTCTTGCCGGTTACGGAATGGAAAATCACGCGGCAGCCGAAGGCAGTGGCAATCTGCGCCACCTTTTTGCCGATATGTCCCATGCCCACGATGCCCCAGGTCTTGCCGGCCAGCTCCGTAAATGGCTCATCAAAATTGGAAAAACGGTCCTGCGCTGCATAGGCACCGGATTTTACATATTCATCATAATGGGGAAGCTTCTGCAAAAGGGTAAGCATCAGGGTAAATGTATGCTGTGCTACCATATCCGTGCAGTAGTCCGCCACATTGGCAACCTTGATACCACGGCTGTTGCAATAAGTAAGATCGCAGTTGTCAAAACCGGTGGCAAATTCGCAGATAAGCTTTACATTGGGGGATTCCCTTAAGGACTCCTCATTCAGGCGCGCCTTATTTGCCACTATAATATCCGCATCCTTCGTGCGCTCTCTTACTTCCTCTGCCGTGGTGGTGTTGGGATAGCAGGTAACCTCGCCCAGCTCTTCAAAGCAGTCTACCGGTGTGTCCACACCGACACTGTTCCTTTCTAATATGACAATCTTTACTTTATCCATAAGATTTATTCCTTTCTCTATTCTATTGTCAAATCAGGTGTTTAGGCCAATTCAACGAAATTTCCTATAGTGCAATAAAACGCAGATGCCGAGGCACCTGCGTTTTATTATAATGCATTTTTTTTAAATTGTATAGCTTATAATCTGGGAAGAAGTTCTGCCCTGCGTTCTTCGTAGCCGGGCTTTCCGAGCAGTGCGAGCATGTTCTTCTTGTAGCTTTCCACACCGGGCTGATCGAAAGGATTTACACCGTTTAAGTATCCGCTGACACCGCATGCAAACTCGAAGAAATAGAACAACTGTCCTAAGTAGAATTCGTTGATTTCGGGGATGTTTACGATGAAGTTGGGAACCTGGCCGTCGGTATGTGCCAAAATGGTACCGTTCATGGCGCTCTTGTTTACGAAATCAACCGTCTTGCCTGCCAAGTAGTTCAGACCGTCCAGATCAACCGGCTCTTCGTTGATGGTAAGCTCTTCCTTCGGGGTTTCTACGTTCATAACGGTTTCAAACATAATGCGGGAACCGTCCTGGATGAACTGTCCCATGGAGTGCAGGTCTGTGGTAAGGTCCACACTTGCGGGGAAGATACCCTTCTGATCCTTGCCTTCGCTTTCGCCGAACAGCTGCTTCCACCATTCGGAAACATAGTGCAGGCAGGGTTCATAGTTTGCCAGGATTTCAACCTTCTTGCCTTTTCTTAATAAAATGTTGCGGAGTGCCGCATATTTCAGAGAATCATTTTCTTCAAAATCATTTTCCAGAGCAAGCTTTCTGCCGCTTGCAGCACCTTCCATCAGCTTGTCGATATCGGCGCCGCTGACTGCGATAGGAAGAAGACCTACTGCGGTCAGAACGGAGAAACGTCCGCCTACATCATCGGGAACAACAAAGGTTTCGTAACCTTCTTCATCCGCTACATGCTTCAGGGCTCCCTTCGCCTTGTCGGTGGTTGCGTAAATACGCTTTGCAGCCTCTTCCTTGCCGTATTTCTTTTCCAAAATTTCCTTGAATACACGGAACGCGATAGCGGGCTCTGTGGTGGTACCGGACTTGGAAATCATGTTGATGGAGAAATCTCTGTCTCCCACTACATCCATAAGGTGCTTAATATAGGTAGAGCTGATGGAGTTTCCTACATAATAAATTTCCGGTGTCTTGCGGATGCTCTTGTCTACCATGTTGTAGAAGCTGTGTCTTAACGATTCGATGGCTGCGCGTGCTCCTAAGTAGGAACCGCCGATACCGATTACTAAAAGGACATCGGAATCAGCCTGGATTCTCTTTGCTGCTTCTTTGATTCTTGCAAACTCTTCCTTGTCATAATTAACGGGCAGGTCAATCCAGCCTAAAAAGTCGTTGCCTGCACCGCTTTTAGAAAGCAGAACCTCCTTTGCATCCAGAGTCTGCTTCTTTATCTTTTCAATCTCTCCTGCAGAAATGAAAGGACTTGTCTTACCATAGTCAAATGTAACTTTTGTACTCATATCATTACTTCCTTTCCCTTGTTCAAAAGGCGTTCCTAAATTAACCAAACCCAAGTGTAGCAGAATTATATGCAAAATTCAAGGTAAAGTTGCGCAAAAATGAGAGAAAATTGCGCAAAATAAGAGTAGAAATGCAAGAAATTGATATCCGATTATGGCGCAAATACATACTTCCGTCCTATTATGCTTTCTACAGCGTGAGAAACTCCTTTAAAAGCTCCTCCAGCTCCTTTTCGTTCATGGAAGAAAATGCCTCCTGCGGCTCCGGTTCTTCCTCTCTTGCGACAGCCGTTGTCTTAGGTTTTACTCTTCCCTCCGCTTTCTGTGTCGTCCGGATATCCTGCGCCTCTTCCGCCTCCTCCGTAAGCTCCGCTTCCGCAAGCTGCATGGACATATGGTTTTCTAAGAAATCCACAAGATTAATTTTCAACACCCGGCGCCTGCCCCGGATGTCCATGACCGCCGATACGGCAAAATGCAGATACAATCCCAGAAAACTGACTATATAATAAGGAAGAACGGCAAACAGACCGGCGCTTTTCGTGATGCTGCGGCAGACCGCAATTCCGGCGCAGAGCACCGACAGAAGCATGGTCTGTCCGCACAGATGATAAAAGGTATTCACGGAAACCGGCCCTATTTTCATCTGGTTTAGGTACTTGTCCACAAAAACCGGCACGTTTGCCACGCCGTGGTTTAAGCGGTAACAGTTCACAAATTTTAATTTGCACTGTTTCAGCCTTTTATTCTTCGTGGCACGCATATTTTCCGTCTCTTTAATCATATTCTGATAGAGGACTCCCAACATAATTTTACCCAGTATGCTGCATACTAAAAAAACAAACATCAGACTGCTTAACAGCAGTTCTTTTTGAAATGTAGCTAACATAATTCCCTCCTTAAACACATTTTCTACATTTTATCTCTTTTATAGGGAAGTAACAATATGTTGTGTACGGAAATTCGTTGACAATATTCCTGCAGGTTCCACAAATATTTTGATTTTTATACATATTTCTGCTATAATTTTATTTTAGATTAAAATTTGTTCCATTTGGGAGGTCATGATTATGAAATATAAGACAAGCGGCACCTGTTCTTCTGCCATTGATATAGAAATCAAGGATGGAATTATCGATTCCGTAAGCTTTACGGGAGGCTGCAACGGCAATCTGCAGGGCATTTCCCGTCTGGTGGAGGGCATGAAGCCCGAAGACGCCATCAAAAAGTTAAAGGGTATTCGCTGCGGTTACAAGTCCACATCCTGCCCCGACCAGCTTGCAAGAGCGCTGGAATCCATGCAGCAGCAGTAAAAGATTTCAAACAAGGCAGCGTTTCAGATGAATTTAGGCGAAACCTGTCATTCGGGAAGGGAAGGATTATTATGAAGAAAATCGTACTGACAGGCGGGGGCACCGCCGGACACGTTACACCGAATTTAGCTCTTCTGCCTCATCTGCAGGCAGCGGGTTTTGAAGTATATTATATGGGCTCCTATGATGGAATTGAGAAAAAGCTCATTGCCGACTTCGGCATACCGTATTACGGCATTTCCACCGGAAAGTTCCGCCGTTACATGGACCCCAAGAATTTTACCGACCCCTTCCGTGTCATGAAGGGCTTTGCCCAGGCACATAAAATTCTGAAGGAGCTCAAGCCCGATGTGGTATTTTCCAAGGGAGGCTTTGTCAGTGTGCCCGTGGTACGTGCTGCCCATACCCTGCATATTCCCTGTATCCTGCATGAGTCCGACATGACGCCGGGACTTGCCAACAAGCTCTGCTTAGGTGCAGCTACCAAAATCTGCTGCAACTTTCCGGAAACCGTTAAGCTACTGCCGGAGAAAAAAGCCGTTCTTACCGGTTCCCCCGTGCGCGAGGAGCTTTTTACCGGTGATAAAGTCAGAGCACTCGACATGTGCGGTTTTACTGCCAACAAGCCGGTTATTATGGTTATCGGCGGCAGTCAGGGCGCTGCCAGCGTCAACAAAGCCGTCCGGGATGCCCTGCCCGCTCTCTTAAAGGATTTTCAGGTCGTTCACCTTTGCGGCAAGGACAAAATGGACAATCTTTTATTGAACACACCCGGCTACAAGCAGTTTGAATACCTGAAAGCCGAGTTAAAGGATGTTTTCGCCATGGCGGACCTGGTGATTTCCCGTGCAGGCGCCAATGCCATCTGCGAGCTTTTGGCTCTCGGCAAACCCAATATTTTAATTCCTCTGCCCTCTTCCAAGAGCAGGGGCGACCAGTTACTCAATGCACGTTCCTTTGAAGCACAGGGATTTTCCATGGTAGTTGACGAAGACGACCTCACGGATACTCTTTTAGTGGAAAAAGTGCAGGAGCTGTATTGCAACAGACAGAGCTATATCAGCGCCATGAAGCAGAGCCACCAGCTCAGCGCCATTTCCACCATCATGGACCTGATTAACGATATGGTAAAGGAAAAAGATGAACAATAAAGCATTACACACTCTTGAATTTGACAAGATAATCCACCGGCTTATCGAAAAAGCCGACTCCGAACCGGGAAAGGCATGCTGCCGCAGCCTTGTTCCCGACACGGATATACATGCCATCCGCACCGCCCAGCAGGAAACGGCGGATGCGCTCTCAAGGCTGCTGCGCTTCGGAAGTACTTCCTTCGGCGGCAACAGGGATTTGGGATATTCCTTAAAATCCCTTGATATCGGCAGCTCCCTAACAGCTCCCGAGCTGATTAAAATTGCTGATTTTTTAGAAAATACCGCCCGTATCAAGGCATATGGCAGAGAGGACAAGGACACTGAGAAAAGAGATTCCCTGTCTTCTTATTTTGATGCCCTCTCCCCCCTCACACCGGTTTCCGAAGAAATCCGCCGATGCCTGTTATCCGAGGAGGAAGTGGCAGATGATGCCAGCCCCGCGCTCAAGCGTATCCGTAGGGAGATTGCCCTTACCGGCGAGAAAATTCATTCCCAGTTAAATTCCATGGTAAACGGCTCCCTGCGCACCTACCTGCAGGACGCTGTCATCACCATGCGTGACAACCGTTACTGTCTGCCGGTCAAGGCAGAGTACAAGGGACAGGTTTCCGGTATGGTCCACGACCAGTCCTCCACCGGCTCCACATTCTTTATCGAGCCAGCCGCCGTTGTGGAATTAAACAACAAGCTGCGCCAGCTCGGCATCGAAGAGCAGAAGGAAATCGAGAAAATTTTAGCGGAGCTTTCCGCTATGGCAGGCGAGCATACCGCCGAAATGGCGGCAGGGCAGAAGGTCATGACCACCTTGGATTTTATTTTCGCCAAGGGCAAGCTCGCTCTGGATTACAACGGCACCATGCCGCTGTTTGAAGAAGACCATGCCATCCGGATACGAAAGGGCAGACACCCGCTGCTTGACAAAAAGAAAGTCGTCCCCATTGACATTACCCTGGGAAAGGATTTTGATCTGCTGATCATCACCGGTCCCAATACCGGTGGTAAAACAGTTTCCTTAAAAACCGTGGGACTGTTTACCCTCATGGGACAGGCCGGGCTTCATATTCCCGCCGCCGACCGCTCCGTGCTTTCCGTTTTCCGGGAGGTTTACGCGGATATCGGCGACGAACAGAGTATCGAGCAGAGCCTTTCCACCTTCTCTTCCCACATGGTGACCATCGTGGACATCTTAACGCATGCGGATGAAGATTCCCTGTGCCTCTTTGATGAGCTGGGCGCCGGCACGGACCCTACGGAGGGTGCGGCTCTTGCCATTGCCATCTTAAATCATCTGCACGACAGGGGCATCCGGACCATGGCGACCACCCACTACAGCGAGCTGAAGCTCTATGCACTTTCCACTCCTTTTGTGGAAAATGCCTGCTGTGAGTTTGACGTGGAGTCCCTGCGTCCCACCTATAAGCTGTTAATCGGCATTCCCGGCAAAAGCAACGCCTTTGCCATTTCTTCCAAGTTAGGGCTTTCCGACGACATTATCAATGCCGCAAAGGAACAGATCAGCAAAGAGGACGAGAGCTTCGAGGATGTCATTGCTAATCTGGAAAACAGCCGGAAGAACATCGAAAAAGAAAAAGAAGAAATCACTGCCTACAAAGAACGCATCAAGACTTTAGAGCAGCAGTTAAAAGCGAAAAATGAGAAAATCGACCAGGCAAAGGACCGCATTTTACGGGAAGCCAACGAAAAAGCCCGCAATATCCTGCAGGAAGCCAAGGACGTGGCAGACGAAACCATTTCCAGTTTCAACAAGGCCAATGCCGGTACCGATATCAAGCAGCTGGAAACCAGGCGTCAGAACCTGCGCAAGAAAATTGATGAAAAGAACGACCGTCTTTCCTTAAAGACGCCGCCGAAGCAGAGCGCTCCGAAGTTAGACCCGAAAAAGCTGAAAAAGGGCGACTCCGTCAAGGTCATTTCCTTAGGCTTAAAGGGAACCGTAAGCACCCTGCCCGATGCCAAGGGTAATCTTTTCGTGCAGTGCGGCATTATGCGTTCTTCCGTGAACGTCAATGACCTGATGCTGCTTGCGGATGACGATACGGCAACCCAGTCCTCCAAATCCTTAAAGCCCCAGAGCTTCGGCAAGGGAAACGGCAGGTCCGGTCTTTCCAAGTCCATGACGATTTCTCCCGAAATCAACCTGCTCGGCATGACCTGCGATGAAGCGGTTGCAGCACTGGATAAATATTTAGATGATGCCTACCTGTCCCACTTAAACACTGTCCGCGTGGTGCACGGCAAAGGCACCGGCGCTCTCAGAAGCGCCGTTCAGAACCACTTGAAGCGGTTAAAGTATGTAAAAGAATACCGCTTAGGCGAATACGGCGAAGGTGACGCAGGTGTCACAATCGTAACCTTCAAGTAACTCATAAACAGAATTTGAAAAGGAGGCTTCTATGGTAAGCAAACAGAAAATTTTAATCGTGGATGACGATGAAAATATTGCGGAGCTGATTTCCCTGTATCTCACAAAAGAATGCTTTGAAACCATGATTGTGGGGGACGGTGAATCCGCCCTTTCTGCCGTAAATACCTTTGAGCCCAACCTGATTTTATTAGACCTCATGCTTCCCGGTATCGACGGTTATCAGGTCTGCCGTGAAGTACGCGCCAAAAACCAGGTTCCCATTATTATCCTCTCCGCCAAGGGCGAAGTCTTTGATAAGGTGCTGGGACTGGAAATGGGTGCGGACGATTTCATGGAAAAGCCCTTTGACTCCAAGGAACTGGTTGCCCGCGTAAAGGCAGTTCTGCGCCGTTACAAACCGGCCGCTCCCGCCAAACCCGCTGTCAGCGAAAAATGCGTGGAATATCCGGATTTAATCATCAACCAGACCAATTACTCCGTTATTTATATGGGTCACACAGTGGACATGCCCCCCAAGGAGCTGGAGCTTCTGTACTTCTTAGCGTCCTCTCCCAACCATGTTTTCACCAGAGAGCAGCTCCTGGACCAGATCTGGGGCTATGAATATATCGGCGACACCCGCACCGTTGACGTACATATCAAAAGGCTGCGGGAAAAAATCAAGGACCACGACTCCTGGAAAATTTCCACCATATGGGGCATCGGTTATAAATTCGAGGTAAAAGGAAATTAAGCAATGAAAAAAACGCTGTATTTAAAATTCCTGCTTGCCTATGTCATCTTCGGCATATTCGGGTTTATTATTATTTCCGTTTTTGTGCCGAAGCTGACGGTAGAACAGCTTACCAGAGAAAAAGCGAATACACTCTATTCTGAGGCTACACTGATTGCAGACAGGTACGGCTCCGGTCTGTATACCAGTGATACTTCCTTAGAGTCTGTAAAAAACCAGCTGGATGCCCTGTCCGTTTATTTAGACTCCGACATCTGGATTATTAACCCGTCCGGCCGTATGGTACTTACCACGGAGTATCCTCTCAACGTGGATGAAGTGGTGATTATCGAAAATTTCGACCCGACGCTCACCGCGAATTCTTACTACAATGTCAGCAATTTTTTCAATTATTATGACGAAGCCATGCTCAATGTCATTGCGCCCATTACCACCAATTACAAGGTAAACGGCTATGTGGTCATCCATGCTTCCATGGCATCCGTTTATGAGTCTTCCAACAGCCTGCTGACAATTTCCTACATCACCATGTGCATTCTGTTTTTCCTGTCCATGATTATCCTGATTTTCTTTACGGAGATTGTATACAAACCGCTGCGAAAGATTACCTATGCTACCGAGCAGTACGCTTCCGGCAATATGCATTATGAATTTCAGGTAGAAAGCGAGGACGAAATGGGCTATCTGGCTGCCTGCCTGAACTATATGGCAAGCGAAATTGCCCGTTCCGAGGACGACCAGAAAAAGTTTGTTGCCAACGTTTCCCACGACTTCCGCTCCCCGCTTACTTCCATCAAGGGCTACCTGGAAGCCATGATTGACGGCACCATTCCGCCGGAGCTGCATGAAAAATATCTGCAGATTGTGATGAACGAAACAGACCGTCTGACAAAGCTCACAAACAGTCTGCTTACTCTGAATAACTTAAATACCAAGGGAATGCTTTTGGACAAGACCGACTTTGACATCAACAAAGTCATCCGGAATACGGCTGCCTCCTTTGAGGGCACCTGCCGAAAAAAGAAACTTGCCATTGAGCTTATCCTCACCGGCAATACCATGTATGTAAATGCGGATATGGGCAAAATCCAACAGGTTCTGTATAACCTTCTGGACAATGCCATCAAGTTCAGCCATTCCGATTCCGTCATCCGCATTGAAACCTCCGAAAAGAAAAACAAGCTGCTCGTGTCCGTAAAAGACAGCGGCATCGGCATTCCCAAGGATGACTTAAAACTCATCTGGGAGCGTTTTTACAAATCGGACTCCTCCCGCGGCAAAGACAAAAAGGGAACCGGTCTGGGACTTTCCATCGTAAAAGAAATCATCGCCTCCCATGGAGAACACATCAATGTCATCAGCACGGAAGGCGTCGGTACGGAATTTATCTTTTCCCTGCCCTGCTCTAAAATAGAAGAGGAGGAGGATTAAATATGGATATTTCCCTGTTATCAGCGGATTATACCATCCGTCAGCTCACTCCTGCGGATGTGGATACGGTTTATCATCTCTGTGCAGAAAATACTCTTTTTTATGAGTACCATCCGCCCTTTGCCACACGGGAAAACATTATAAACGATATGTCGGCTCTTCCACCGGGAAAAGAAATGAAGGACAAATTCTATTTAGGCTTCTTTTCCGGTGATATTTTAGTTGCCGTAATGGACCTGATTTTGAATTATCCAGAAGAAAAAACAGCCTACATCGGCTTCTTTATGATGAAGAAGGAGATGCAGGGCTGCGGAAACGGAACAAAACTGATAAACGGGTGTGCGGAATTTTTCGCCCAATCCGGTTTTATCAAAATCCGTCTGGCTATTGATAAGGGCAATCCCCAGAGCGAGCATTTCTGGTCAAAGAACGGCTTCACCAAAACCGGGGAAGAATACCCTAATGATGTGTCTGCGTATCTTCCAATGGAACGGGAGCTCCCGCTTCGCGGATAAGACAGTACTGCTTCAAGTCAAAGTGCTTGTTGAGCACGCCGTAGGTTTTGAATCCAAACTGCTGGTAAAATGCCACGTTTTCCGGGTTATGGGTTTCTAAGGAAAGCATCATTTTATGCTCTTCCGCATAGTGGATGGTTTCCTCAATCAGCTTTGCCGCAATGCCGTGGTGCTGCATTTCGGGGTCCACCGCCAGGTAAATGATATGTATCCTGTTTTTTACGTGAAGCTGCTCCGTCCAACTGGAATTCAGGTAATCCCTTCCCAAAATAAAATTGAACAGTGTTTTCAGGGAATGGTCTTCCTTCAAAAGATAGCCTTCCGTCCTAAGGGAAGCCATTGCCTCGCTGAAATAATATTTCAGCACATTGTAAGGCTCTGCTTCATCGGACACCACCAGCACGCCGTTTAATTCTTCGCTGTCCGCAAAGATTTCACAGGTTTCGTAAAATTCCGTCATATCGCACTTAAAAAGCTCCGGTGTCAGACGCTTGCGCACCTCCTCGTCCGGTATCAGAGTTTCATAGAGGGGATCCTTTGAGAAACATTTGTTAAGGAGAACCTCCAGTTTGGGAAGGTCCTCAAATTTTACCTTATATAAATTATCACTTTCCATAGTCTGTCAGAATTCTTTTAAAATTCCTACTATCTCCTCTGTTTTATTTTTCATTTCGGTTATCTCGTTTCGGAACAGTTCCACCTGGCGCTCATAGGCTTCCTGCAAAAATGCAATTTCTTTGCTGCAGTCGGCGTCTGTTTTTCCAATCAGCGCTTCCACCACATCAAACAAATCTTCGTGTCCGATAATTCTGCCGTAGCCCCATTTCAGTCTGTCCTTGGGCTGATTTAAGCTGTTTCTTGTGAAATACTCGTACACCTCTTTATCAAATGCAAAGGCATAAGAATTGTTATCTATCTCATAAAGTTTACGAAGGGCTGCAGAAATTTTGCCCTCCTTCAGGTTTCCGATGGCTCCGTCCAGTAAAGTCAGATGCTCCTGCAGAATTTCCTGCGGGAACAATACCATGCCGTGCCAGTCAATCCGTACAAAGGTATCCTGCACCTTCTGGAATGCCCGGAGCAATGCCTTTTCCAGATTGCGGTTGTTTTCGTAAAGCGCATCTGCTTTGGCAGCCGGATTTTCCTCTTTGTCCCCGGCATCGTTCTGTAAGGCTGCACTATATCGTGCATATTCCCTGTTTGCTTCTAAGACTTTCTCATAAGCCTTATCTCCTGCTTTTGCCGCCTTCCGCAGCGCTTTCATAAAGCCGTCCCTGTCCGCTCCGCATTTTTCGCACCATTCATCGCTTATGCATTCCTCCGCTTTTTTCATAACGCCCGCAAAGGAAAGCGGAACCACCGCCGTTTTGTCAATCGCCATCAGAAGCAGTCCGAACAGTTCGTGATGCATCCGATACACATCTTCGTCATAGTAACCGTCGTTGTCAAACTGGGAATGATAATTGGTCTGCATGAAGCTGCCGCCCGTGAAATCATCCACCATAGAGGGAATACCGGAAATCGCAATGGAAAAATCATCCGACCAGGTTTCTATCGGCGCCGTTACTCTTGTTTCCTCCGGATACGCCCGGGTAAGAGTGGGCAAATCCTTCAGAAATTCCTCTAAAAACGGAACGTATTCATACGTGCTTCGTATCCGCGCTCTCGTTCCGTGTGCCAGCGCCGGCAGTTCAAAATTTAAGTCTGCAATCACGCTGCCCCGCCACTCGGGATGCACGGTAAATACCTGCTCATAGGCTCCCGTCGACCAGTCAAACTGGGTGTCGGAAATGCCCCATTCCTCCGCTGCCATGGCACAGAAGGTCAGTGTATTTTCCGGCTGATAGCCAATCTGAAGCAGCGTTTTTCCGATGCAGAGCATCATGGCTATGGCTGTGTTATCATCCTGAAATCCGTCAAAATAGGAGTCGTAATGGGCGGAAAGCATAATCCGCCTCTCCGGATGTTTTCCGGGAATTTCGCCCACAATATTATAGGTTGTCCGGTCTTTTTCCACCTTGGATACCGCATCCAGGGTAACCGTTATTTCTTTGTTTTCTCCCAGAGCATGCTTGATGTGCTCCGCATCCTTCCGGGATATGGAAAAGGCAGGGGCATCGGCGGGTCCCGCAATATCCTGCGCATTGAGCGCCGCATCATCCACTTCTCCGTAACCGCCCGTCTGCACAGCAATGACGGCTGCCGCCCCTTTCAGGTGTGCCTGGTAAACCGGGAAATTTATCCACCATTCATCGCGCTGGTTAATGTCCACCAGCACCAGTTTTCCTTTTACGTCTATGCCTTCATAGTCCTGTCTGGTTCCCTTCCCCACATAGGCAAGGGTAAAATTCTGCTCACCCTCTGTCACAAAATGGGTCTGGTAAGCTCCGAGCTGTACCTTTCTTGTCTTTCCGTGTCTGTCTTCAAAAGTAAGCTCCGCTTTGTTGAACTCCCATGCATCCACTTTTATGGCATCCTTATATACCTTGGGGAAACCAATCTTCCACATGGTTTCCGCCAGCATGTCGCCGGTTTTCAGCTCCGCCTCGGAGCCTGATGTCCGGTATCCTAACTTGGGATTGGAACAGATTTTTTCCATCTTCTTGGCATGGTTGTATGACCACCTGATGTCAAGCGCATTTATGTAATTCTCCTGCATTCTCATCTGACTTATCATACCCTTTCCTTGCCGGCGCCGCCTTCCGCACCGACCTCTCTACGCTACCGAAATCATACCACCATATGGGGGATTTGGCAATTTCAAAAATCCGTCAGAACGGCTCTTACTTCTTCCAAATCCTTATCGATAGCCGCCGCTATCTGCTCTGCTGTGAAGCCGTTCTTGTGCATGTTCATCGTACTGCGCTTCTTTCCTGGAAGCGCTTACTGCAATCTTCAGTTCTCTAATCACGTTTTCCTCCTTAGATAAATTTTATTGTTCATTGGGTTCTAAGCAGGAATTCTTGAATTTTTAGACACCGGCGAGCGCCGGCAAAAGAAAATTAGAAAAAAGAAGTATCTGCTTATGGATGTAGTATATCGTAAAGTTATAGACTATGCAAGGTTTATTTTGTTTAATTAAAGCCTGCATACCAATAAATTAAAATGTCAAAGGTAAAGGTTCCTTAAGCTATCCGGTTTAAGACTTTACCTCTGACACTTCTGTTTTGTTTAAGGAATATATGGCTCCCAAATCTGAGTGATTACTCCCTCATTTTCTATAAAATAATAGAAAATGTTTTTTTCCCTTGTAAGATGTTCTTGAAAACGTTCCCATGTTACAGATGTACTTGCAAAATTCCCATCCAATATAATGTACTGCGCATCTTGTGATATAGTATACTCTGTCTCTTTCTCAGAAACATTGGTAAATTCTATATAGGTATCCTTATCTACTTCTTCTGCTTTGTATAGGGATACTCTTCCTTCCTCGCAAGATGCAATTTTACCACATATTTTATTTCCCTTTTGGAATTCCGGTTCTACATAACAATCAGATGTAGGTGTAAATAAAAATCCATAGATATATCCTAATTCTTCTTCTGACTTTCCGTCCGACACAACGATAGAAAATACCTTGACCTTTTCGCCATATCTTTCTTCTTCTCTCTCTTTCGGAGATTGTAATTCTATATTTTCCGGCTGCATTGCCATGTGAAAGAAATACTGATATCCGTTTACATCCAGAATTGCATTATATCCTTCATGTTCCCCTGTTACCAGAGAATAATCTGTAAGTGGTTTTTTATTATCCTCCGGTTCTGACTCGCTATTTAAAATCTCTCCTCCTGATTTTTCCGTATTCCCATCTTGATTTCCGCTTTCACTTTCTATAGTATTGCTTTCTTCTGTGTTTTTCACAGGTTTATCATTTTCTATTCCACATCCTGCTATGATGGTAGCACAAACACACAATATACATAAAGTGATTTTCTTCATAATAACCTCCTTACACTATTTAGAAAATGGCATATAACCGCCTGCCGCCAGACTACTATAAGTCCACTTCGTTGTTTGCGCGTGTCCTGGTGTTTGTTCATACATCAAACAATAGTTCTCACTACTTACATTATTAGCAACAAACATTGCATGTCCGGATTTAACCACTGCGTCGCCTGCCGTTAATTTTGAGTATGAACTAAGTAAGTCATTTTGTTTTAAATTATTTGGGTCATATGACCCAATCTTTTTATATGTCCCACTCTTAATACCATTAACGAACTGAGCTGTAGTTTGCCTGGGTATTTCATAAGCAAAACTCAAAAAACCCGAACAATCATTTCCATATCTTGGCATTTTTCCTGAACTATTTGTATATGTACTATAAAAATCACTTTTTGTTAGCGCTCCTTGAAAGGCTGCTAAATTCGTCTGATTCGGGCTTTGTGTATATGGAATACCACTATATGTAGTTCCTGCCTTAAATACATAATTCCCCTTCCAACCAGTCAAATTCTGTGTAGGGGTCCACTTATAATTAACCATACTATTAGCATTTTGAACATAACGTAATCTTTGTTCATTGGTCATGTTTTGCAAATCAAATGTACCCGCTAAAATTGTTTCATAATTTACATGCTCTTTTACACTAACTTGTATCTGCTGCTTATACTCACCATATGAAACAGTGACAATTGCATTTCCTACATTCTCAGCTAAAATTCTCCCCCTATCCGCATAAACAACATTACTATCGCTACTTTCCCATACTGCATATTCACTTAAAAAATATGTTTTGCCATCTGTATCTATGCCAATTGCATCTACAAACTCTGACTCACCTGAATACTGAATTATTATTTCATCTTTAGTAACAATAAGCCTATTAACAGCATATGGCATTTGCCCTATAACATTATTCTCTGTATCATATTTCTCTATAGCCATTGTTTTGAGCTCTCTATTCATATCTACATTTTCTTTTGCATTTGTTAACAAGGGATAACCCAATATGACTATAGCCCCAAGAACCAAAAATACTTTTTTATATAATGTTTTCATTAAAATCCCTCCTCTATTTATTCCTTTTTTCTTCCTTTTCCACCTAGTTTCTTACAGCTTCTGTCTCTACATTCTGATAATGGTTCCACAGCGAAGCCTTTACAACTACCTTTTTGCTGCATATTCCGCAGCCTTAATACATACTTAAGCAATTTCTTTTCTCATTGTTTTTCACCTCCTTTTCTTCATATTACTGCCAAAATATTAATCCCTCCATTCTTTTGCTCATAGCATATATAACTTTACCGGCTGTCATGAAGACTACCACCTCCCCATGTTTTGCCAGTAAAATATATCCATCATGTTACATTTTTTATTCAGGTAAATATTGTTTTCTCTTGTTTTGTATCAAACTACCTATCTTATTCATAATAAATTCACATAATTCCTGCAACATTCTATAATATACTACATAGAATATGCAAAGTTAGTATATTATTCTCTTGTAATATTATTGTTCTTGTACGGAGCATTGTTGTCAGGTATTGCAATACATTGAGCAAATATTAAAGTTGTATTGCAATGTTAAATGCATGTATGTGATGACAAAACTGTCTCGTAAGAAATATTTGAAGAAAACGGAAAATTCTGCGTTCATATTTATTTTCCAGTATTATAAAAGCAGATAGAGGCATCGCCTCCGGCTCCTTCATCTTCTTTTTATAACATACTCACCTTTATTTTTCTCTATCCATTAGCACATTTATCAGGAAACGACTACCTCTCATTCAGATAAAGCTGTACACGGTTCTGGAGTTTTTCAGCCGCCTCTTCTGCCGAAATGTCACCGGCAAAATACGGTTCCAGTTCTTCTTCCACCATACCCTCAAGCTGGTTTATATAGGCATTCCGGGGTTCTGCATGGTCGATTATATAATAAATCTGCTCTACCATGTCCTCCGTATAAGGCAGTTCCCCCAGATATCTGACATTATCCGCATCCCGTTCCTCTGCCGCACGTATCATTCCTTCATAGGCGCTTTTCACCACGGGAAAGGCTCCTTCCTTTGCCAGCATGGTTGTGGACATGCCGTCATCCTGTGACTGGGCAAAATTGTAGGACGCATATTTTTCCTGTTCTTCTTCCGAAATAAGAAACCGCAGAAATTCTTTCGCCCCTTCTGCTGCTTCCGAACCTGCCCTGAGGTAAATACTGTCTGTGGACACATAAATACCATTGCCGTTTTCCTTCGGATAACCGATAAGTGAGGCCTTGCCGTCAAAGTAGCTGAAAATTTCCTTAACCCGGCGCAGTTCATCAAATCCCATAAAGGTCATATAGGCAAATGCATCTTTTTCTGCCCTTCCGGTATCTGCATATTTCTTTGCAAACTCCAGGATTTTCAGGAAGTCCGGTGAGGACAGGTCACACTTCCCGTTCTTCCAGTCTATGTAATCGGTATTTTTTTCGTCAGCCAGCACATAGTTTAAGATAATACCGGTGCCGCTTACATTCTCCTGTACGATTTCCGCACCGGACCTTTCCACAAGTCCCACAAAATCCGGTAAGGAAAGAGTCTGTCTGTCCCCCACAGTATCTTTGCTGTAAGCCACCAGGTCAAAGGAACAGTCGTAAGGAATG
>ERZ780003.65-NODE-65-length-37269-cov-7.86086_pt1 | contig 37269 bp, 35 predicted proteins | sample MGYA00511931_ERZ780003 | MGnify/ENA primary metagenome ERZ780003 (study PRJEB29588, sample SAMEA2162297) | human gut metagenome | biome: human gut; feature: human-associated habitat; material: faeces | place: Denmark | collected 2008/2010 ... | reverse complement strand
AAATATTCTGCCCGGCGGTGGCCCGGCAAACCCCACGACCACCATTACCCAGTTCATGTATACCTATGGCATCAAGACCCTGAAATTCGGTTTTGCGAGCGCCTGCGCCATTGTGATGACGATATTTGTGCTGGTAATGAGTGCTGTGTATATTAAAAAAGCAATGAGGACATGACACATATGACAGATTTTGCAGCGCAGGTTACATTTATTAATGTAGGAAACGGGGACGCCATACTGGTGGAGGTTTCCGACGAAAATTGCCGGGAAGGCAGATTTGTGATGCTCATTGACGGCGGCAGTAATGAAAATACCGAATATGAAGAAACAGCGACCGGAAGAATACGGGCGGCAGAGTATCTGGAACAAAAGGGAGTTGGGCATATTGACATTATGGTATGCACCCACATTCACGAGGACCATACCTGCGGCCTTTTGCCGGTTGCAAAAAAATGGCTGCCGGGAGAACTGTGGCAGCCTTTTCCCATGGAAACCGTATCTATGATGAAATATCTATGGATGAAGGCCGAAACCGAGTCCGGAAATAAGATTATTGCCGCATTGAATGATTTTCACAAATTAACCACCTATGTGAAAGAAAACGGTGGAAAAGTTCTGCAAAAAACTCCATTTATGGGGAGAAGTGAAAGAGTGGATAAGTCCATGGCGGGAGAGCCTCTCATAGCGGAAGGTGTTTCTGTGGAAGTTCTGGGTCCATCCGCGGCAGCCCTTGAGAGGGAAAACGAATGGATGAAAGAGTTGTATGGAGAGGGGCACACGGAGCTCCTGCCGGAAATGGACCGGTATATGAACAGCGCCAGCCTGCTGCTGCGTTTTACCTGCGGCGGAAAAACTTTCCTTTTTACGGGGGATACGGAGAAGGATTGTTATAAGGACTGCATGGAAAAAATCCGGGCGGATGTTTTCAAAATAGGGCATCATGGACAGGAAAACAGCCTAAGCCGGGAGGTTCTGCAGGCGGTATCGCCCAAGGCGGCAGTTATCTGCGTATCCAGTGACCGACGGTATGAGAGCGGCTCCCCTGTTGTTTTGCAGATGCTTGCAGAAGCGGGAGTCAGGACGTATTATAGTGATTGTCCGGCGGTTCCCCCGTACACGGATGGGGTAACGGCACACCGGGCGGTGGTATTTCAGGTAGGAAAGGATGAAACTTTGCAGGTGGCTTATGAAAATAACAGATAACATGGACAGAGATAACATGAATGCAGATAGCTTTAACACGGACAAGATTAATACAGAGGAATTGGAAGCCCTTCTTAAGAAAGCGGGAAAACTATTTGCGGACAGGAATGCGGCAGCCCATACCCGCGAAAAAGGCGTTGCGGATTATGTCACGGAAGTGGACTTTGCAGTGCAGCAGTTTATCCGCAGGCGTTTGGAGGAGCTGTACCCGGAAGTACAGTTTTTAAGCGAGGAAAAAAGTAACGAAGAAATTGATAAAGACGGACTTGTCTGGGTGCTGGACCCGGTGGACGGCACCACCAATCTTATTCATGACTACCGGGCAAGTGTGATTTCTCTGGCACTCATGCAGAAAGGCAGCGTGGTGCTGGGCATGATTTACAATCCCTATACGGACGAACTGTTTTCGGCGCAAAAAGGAAAAGGAAGCTATTGCAACGGGCAGAAAATAGAGGTGTCCGGGGCGGAAACAATGGAAAAATGCCTGATATCCATAGGAACTTCTCCTTATTATAAGGAAATGGCGGAGAAGAATTTCAAGGTATTTCAGGCAATTTTTAAGGATTGCCAGGACATACGGAGAAGCGGTTCCGCGGCACTGGACTTAGCATATGTGGCATGCGGACGAATAGAAGCATATTTTGAGCGGAACTTAAAAATCTGGGACTATGCTGCCGGCATGCTTTTAGTGCGGGAATCCGGCGGACAGGTGACGGACTACCGGGGAAACGATGCAGATACAGAGATGATAAGCAATATCACAGCCGCAAACCCCAAAATAAATTCTGTCCTAACAGAGAAGTATCTGCACCTCTCAAAGTAAATTCCCTGCTGACCGCGAAGTACCTGCAGGTGTGACTTATTCCTCACCCGTAATATATTTTTCAATCTGTACCAGCATAAATTCGATGGTGTCCGGCAGAGCCTCTTCCACTAAATTGGCACGGACCTCGCGCATGGCATAAATGCTCTTGACGAGGTTCATGACCAGCCCCTTGTTCAGGTCCTTCCGGGCATCGGACATGAGGGCGAGGCAGCGCTCCAGCACGGGCATCTGCTCTTTGGTATAAAAATTTTCCGGGGCGATTAAATGGTGCTGCACCCATAGAAAATCCTCGATGGACATAAACTGCAGCAGGTCGTAATCACACTGCAGGTATTTACGGAAAAACAGGAAAAATTCATGTGTGGTCATTTGCCTGCGGCCGCCTAATGCCTCCGCTAACATCATCACGATATGGTTGCTGCAATATTCTTCGAGAGCTGACAGGTAGGCCTCCTTTGACTCATAAAAATGGTAAAAGGTGCCTTTGCCGATGCCGCAGCTTTTGGTGAGCTTGTCCACGGTAAGCCGCCGGGGACCGTACTGCTTGAAAAGCTGTATGCCCTCCGTAAACATTTTTTCCCGGATAACTGCCTGTTCTTCTGCTGTAAAATGCATTATTTATCCTCTTTTACACGGAGCAGGGTTTCATCCCTTCTGTCAAGCATTTCCAGCCACAGAAGAATAGTGTCCATGGCTGCCTGCTGGTTGCCCACATTGCAGTGGTCTGCTCCCTGTTCTTTTTCTGTAATTTCACGGGCGGTAATGGATTTCGCGTTCTTCAGCAGGTACATCTGTTTGCCGATGGAAGCTCTGGCGCTCATGGTGTCCTTGCTTCCGCCGATAATCAGGTAATCCTTCGTCAGCTTGTCAGCAAGGGGATGCAGGTCTATTCTGTGCAGATAATGCAGCAGGGAATAGACGCCCTTTACACCGGTGCGGTGGAAATACGTGTCAAAAAATGCCATCCCTTTTCCCTTCTTAACAGTATACATCAAATCAATCAGCCAGCCAAATAAAAATAATATAACATTGAGCAGTCCCCAGATAAGACCGGCTGCGAAGGAGGAGTTGTGGAGGTTCGTGCGGAGTGCGGGAAACTGGGCAACGCTGACACAGCGGGTAATTCTGTCATCGAAAGCAGATGCTCTCGGCGCGTAGAAGCCGCCATAGGACTGACCCACCAGGGTCACATTTGTCAGCTTCATGTAATCTAACACGTTCTTGACCGGTTTTTCCCATTCAATGGGAAGCGTCGCACCGTGCAGACGGATCGTAGCTCCCTGGCCGGGACCTTCAAACAGATAAACGGTGTAGCCGTTCTGACGCAGGTACATGCACTGCGGGAAAAATTCCTCGTAGTTGGAGTCAAAACCGCCGTGAACCACAATATCGCCCCTGGAAGCTCCGTCGGGGTTCATTTTGAAAAGCGGGAGGGTATAGGTTTCGTAAGGAACCTCGATTTTTTCCACGATGGGATGTTCGCCTGCAAAAAAGTCTTCAAAGTAAGCAAAGAAAAGCTCGCGGGCCTTGCGCCAGCATCTTAAAGACTCCGGGTCCTTCCAGTCCATATAAAATTCCGCCATCCGGTAAAATCCCATGGCGCTTTTGATATTGCCGGCAGCTTCTTCCTCTTCTGCCGCCTGTGTTAAAACAGAGATCCAGCTTTTGATATCCTTAATTCTGGCTCCCACGGTGCGGACCTTGTCCAAATCGCCCATATCCATGTTAACAAGACGGTTCAACTGGAAATTGAGGGAGGGGTTGTCGTTCAGATGATACATGCCCGCAGGCAGGACAATCGGCTGTGTAATATCATATTTTTCATGCTGCTCCATAACTTTTTCTCCTTTACGTGACTAATTTATATTGATTCGGTCACGTATATGTTAGCTTAAGCTAACCAATATGTCAAGAAGACAAGCGAAAATTTCCGTAAGCCTTGACGGCTGCCGGTGGGATGCGGTAGCATGATAAAAATACAAAAGCATTTTGACCGTGCAAGGGAGGGATTTTTTGAGCAGTTATATAGCGGATTTGCGCAAAATCGTAGGGCACCGGACACTGATACAGTGCGCCGGCAGCATTATTATTGAAAATGAAAAGGGTGAAATTCTGCTGGGCAGGCGCACCGACAACCATATGTGGGGGTACGCCGGCGGCTCCATAGAAATAGACGAAAGAATAGAGGAATGCGCGAAAAGGGAGCTTTTTGAGGAGACCGGGCTTATCGCCGATGAAATGACTCTTTTTATGATAAATTCCGGCCCGGAGGTTCACTATGTGTATCCCAACGGCGATGAAGTTTCCAATGTGGAAATTATTTATCTTTGCAAAAAATACCACGGAACCCTGAAACGCCAGGAAGAAGAAATCGAGGAGCTGCGTTTTTTTGCCCCTGAAGATGTGCCGGATGCCATTTCTCCGCCCATCCGTCCGGTGGTGGAAAAATATCTGCGGATGCGGCAGAAAGAAAAAATGTCCGACTGACAATTTCCGTCAGCAGGAAAATCTTATGCTTGACATTCTCCTATTTTATGATATAGTTCTAAATGCAAATGAGTTGCATTTGCAAATAAGACAGGGAGATTATTCTATCATGTGGGACGTTATACTTGATACCGTTATAGACAGTGTAAAACTGATACCTTTTTTATTCCTGACCTATCTTGTCATGGAATATCTGGAAAATAAAGCAGCGGATAAAATGCAGAATGCCGTGAAAAAAGCGGGAAAATTAGGGCCTTTGTTCGGCGGCATTTTAGGGGCGGTTCCCCAGTGCGGCTTTTCGGCGGCAGCCACCAGCCTGTATGCCGGCAGGGTAATTACCCTGGGCACCCTGATCGCCATTTATCTTTCCACATCGGATGAGATGCTTCCCATTCTGATATCCGAAAAGAGCATCGGCACACTGACTATTATCAAAATTCTGATACTGAAAATGGTAATCGGTATGATTGCCGGTTTCCTGATAGATTTTTTTATACGTAAAAGCCATCACGGAGCAGGCGAAGATAAGGAAGAGCATATTCATGAACTGTGTGAGCATGACCACTGCCACTGCGGAAAAAGCAGCAGTATTGTGGGTTCTGCCTTTATCCACACCATAAAAATCACCGGCTTTATCCTGCTTGTTACCTTTATTTTGAATACAGTCCTGCATATGTGGGGAGAAGAAAATCTGCGCGGTCTGTTTTTGAATAAGCCTGTCATCGGGGAACTGATTGCCGGTGTTGTTGGCTTAATTCCCAACTGCGCGGCGTCCGTAGTGCTGACCCAGCTCTATGTGGAAGGTGTGCTGAGCTTTGCCGCCTGCATGTCCGGACTTTTAGTCGGCGCCGGTGTGGGCATCCTGGTTTTATTCCGTACCAACCGGAATGTGAAAGAAAATATAAAAATTGTGGCGCTCCTTTATGGTATCGGCGTCATAGCAGGTCTGCTTTTAGAGCTTGTGCCCGCAGGATTTTTCCGCTGATGCTGTTTCAAGGGAAAAGTGGCATGACCCGGAAAGAGCAGTCATTATAATACAGAAAGAATACTGATTATGGAAGAAAAAGAATATTGTTACCCGAAGGGTATTAAATGGACAAAACAGAGAAAAGATGTATATCATGTGCTGGCGGAAAGTAAAGAACCGCTTTCCGCAACGCAGATTTATCAGGAAATCCTGAAAAAAGAAGGCAACGTGGGGTATGCAATCTCCACCATTTATCGTATTCTTGCCACCTTTGAGGAAATGCATTTTGTGGAAAAAAGCAATTTTATCGGGGATGGTACGGTAGTGTACGAATGGAATAAGGGCAGCCACACACACTATGCCATCTGCCTGCAGTGCCACAAAAAAGTAGCGTTGCAGGTATGTCCTTTTGAGAATCTGCACCTGCACGGCGAGGCAAAGGATTTTGTGGTGACAGGGCATAAATTGGAGCTTTATGGGTATTGTAAGGAGTGCGAAAAGAAAAAAATCAAAAAAATTACAAAAAATTAAAAAAAGGGGTTGCAATTTTTCAAAGTATGACATATAATAACACTTGCGTTGTGAAACAACAAGTAAATACGCACCGCTAGCTCAGTTGGTAGAGCACCTGACTCTTAATCAGGGTGTCCAGGGTTCGAGCCCCTGGCGGTGCACTTATAAGGTCTTAAGCTTGCAAATATGCGGGTTTAGGGCTTTTTTTTGTGCATGAAAAAATGGGAAGAACTAAAAAATCAGTTTTTCCCATTCATGATACTATCAAGGTGTGAAATACATCCCTTGCTTGCTATAATCTCGTTTGCCATGTGCAAATATCTCCGAGTCGTTTCTATTTCCTCATGCCCCATTAAATACATAAGGCGGTATATATCCACTTGTCCGTATTTTTCGTACTGGTCTATGCAGTAGTTAGTGGCGAAGTTATGCCTAAGCTTATGAGAGGAAACGTCAAACGGTAGCTTGTCGGCAAGCTTTGACATGAAAAGCTTTACGGCATTACAGGTTAAAGGTTCGCCACGTCTGTTTACAAATTCCGAGGATGTGTCATAGGGACACATTTTAAGATATGCTCTCATGTAGTATTGCGTAAGACTTCCCAAAGGCACTGTTCTTTCTTTGTCACCTTTTCCCCTCACAATCATATGATTATCAGAGTAGGAAATGCGGTTTTTCTGCAAGGTGCATACTTCCGACTGCCTAAGCCCGCTATCGTACATCAAAGCAACGATACATTTATTCCGTAAAGTCAGCCATGGCAATTCTGCTTCTATGCTATCAAAAAGCATGTATACCTCACTATCAGAATAAATCTTAACATTTCTCTTGGGGGACTTAGGAACTTTAATATTTTTAGAGTTATACAATGCCCCGTATTCGTTTTCACACCACCGCAGATATATTTTTGCGTGTCGGATGTAGGTTGCCCTTGTAGACTTGCTTAGGGGTCTTTCTATCAAACTTCCTAAGTAGGCATTTATATCTGCCTGCCGTATGGTCTGAAAGTCCCTTTCTGAACCTAAGGACGCAATAAGCGGAGTAACAAACTGCGTGTAGTCAGTAATGGTTTTATGTGATAAATCGGCAAGCTTGCGGGATAATATGAAGTTTTCAAAGGTTTCTTGTACGGTCATGGCAGTACCTCTATAAATTCTTCGATATTTTCCTTTCGGATGTCAAAGGTCTTTATCTTACAAAAGCCGTCGGGGTGTTCGTAGTCCCATGGACAATGTAGGGACAGATGCCCTTTGTATAAAGTTTCGGCAACTTTAAGCCCTTTACTGCAATAATACAGATGTGCGCCTAAGTCCGTCACGTTTTTAGCAATATCCTTTGTCATGTATTTAAGCATATAAGAGGATGCACGGTCTACACTTCTAATTTTGCTCATGCTCATATAGCCGAATTTATCGGCATACTGTTTCCATGAAAGATAGCCGTTATCGTTTATATAGAGGTCTGCTTTTCTGATGCCCTTTATAAAGCCGTGCATGTGCCAAGCTTTATCCTTATGCATTTCGGGTATAAGGATATACCGTACCTTGTCCGCATCCGTACAACGGCGGTTGTAGTTATGCAGAAATTCGCTAAAGTCTGCAAAGTAGGTTTTCAGATTGTACCTATCGTACTTTTTCGGGGAGATAGTAAAAGTGCACCAGTAGTCCCAAGGATTGCAAAGTACCATTTCTTGGACTTTGGAACGGGCACGGCAAATATTGTTATTGAGTTTTTCGGTATTTACACTGCATTTAGCAATATGGACGGCTTCGTCTTCCATGCCTTTAATACGGCAAGCCGAAGTATATGTAACTTTTACTGTGTGTTCGCCTAACTGCTTAACAGTGGAAACGTCGTAGTCGTATAAATCAGATGCTTTCATGTGCGCCCTCTCTGCGACGTGCGGCGGTTGCCAAGGCAATCCCCACCGCACGACAAAGACTTTTTAGGTGTCCGTGTCCCGAAAAATGATACTATGTCAAGTAGAGGAAGTTTTGCGAAAGGAGTTAGGTTTTTCATCAAGCGCGATTGAAAAGTACCGGCTTTTCGGGATGCACACCGCGGATAACGACAAGGCATCCGTGCCTTGTCTGTGATGTTGGCAATTCAAAACAAAGGAAAAATTGACGTTTAGACAACCCGCATCCATGCGGGTTTAGGCGGGACGCATTAAGCTTTCCCGCCTTTTACATAATTGCAGTACTGACAAGCTAAGTAACCCTCTAAAAACATAAGGCAATCCATAAGACCGTCGGTGCAGTACTCCATAAAGACATCTTGGGGCTGTTCTGCAAGGGTTTCATAAGCTTTCCGATACGTTTTATACATGTTGCAAACGGTTTTATCCGTATAGGTAATGAACTTTCTACGCAGTACATGTAAATCTGCTGCGCTGGCAATTTTAATAGCAATACTTAGTTTCATGTTTTAATCTCCTAACTGAATGTTTTAATATCTAAACCATGTGTTTAGATAACAATACAACAACGATTTAGATATGTCAACAAAAAGATTAGATGTCTAAACAAAGAACTTGATTATCGGCTTAACATAACGTAAAATAATAGGCAAAAGAAGAGGTGAACAAAATGAGTATGCGTTATTACAAATTGTTTGATTTATTAAATCGAAACGGAATGAAAAAATCTGATTTAAGAAATGTAATTTCATCTGCAACAGTAGCCAAATTAAGCAAAGGACAATATATAAGCGGGGAAGCGGTAGAGAAGATATGTTTATACTTAGGATGCCAACCTGGGGACATTATGGAAGTAATAACCGAGGACGATTTAATCGACCAGCAAGGTGTGAAAAAGGGTACGTTAATTGAGAAAAATGTTATCGATAATAGGGAAATACCCGTTAAAGAAACGTATGTTAGATTTGGAAACGACGAGCACGAAACCCTTATAGATAGGGAACTTTCCAACTCTTAATCAGGGTGTCCAGGGTTCGAGCCCCTGGCGGTGCACTTACAAGTACCGATTTTCGAGGTTATCTCGGGGGTTGGTGCTTTTTTTGTTTACAGATTGCCCAAAATGTCATATGATATTTATATGCTGTATGACAGTGAGAAAACGAAAGGCAAGAATTATGATTTTTGAAACACATGCCCATTATGATGATGCGGCATTTGATGAAGACAGAGACAGCCTGCTTCCGTCACTGCCGGAGGCGGGGATTGGCAAAGTGGTAAACGTGGGAGCAAGTCTTGCTTCCTGCAGAAAAACCATGGAAATCATGGGAAAATACCCATTTGTGTACGGTGCGCTCGGCGTGCATCCCAGCGAGACGGCAGAGCTTAATGAGGAGAATTTTGCATGGCTTCGGGATGTACTGCTGCATGAAAAATGTGTGGCAGTGGGAGAAATCGGCCTGGATTATTACTGGCCGGAGCCCGACAGGGATACACAGAAAATCTGGTTTAGGCGACAGCTGAATTTAGCAAGAGAACTGCACAAGCCCGTTATCATCCATTCGAGGGACGCGGCACAGGATACCATGGAAATTTTAAGACAGGAGCACGCAGAGGAAATCGGCGGCGTGGTACATTGTTTTTCCTATTCCGAGGAGATTGCGGAAACGGCAGTGAAAATGGGATTTTATATCGGCGTCGGGGGAGTTCTGACCTTTAAAAATGCCGCAAAGATAAAAGAGGTTGTGAAAAAGATACCGCTTGACAGAATTGTCCTGGAAACGGATTGTCCGTATCTTTCACCGGAGCCGTTTCGGGGAAAGCGCAATTCATCTCTGTATATTCCCTATGTGGTGGAAAAAATTGCGGAGCTGAAGCAGGTTTCTGTGGAAGAAGTGGAAGACATTACCTGGAAGAATGCGGAAGATTTATATGGTTTATCAAAAAAGTAAGACAAAGAGTGGGGAAAAGAAATGAAAAAGGAGTATACAGCAGGCGGACGGAAAAGAATTGTTCCACTTATGACTCTTTTGTTTATTGCGGTTATGTGTATACTGACAGGGGTAACATCCTATGCAAAAGAGGAAGAGGTTAACAACAACAGAATTTTATTTATCAGTTCTTATTCACTGTCAAGAGATACCGTACAGTTAGAAATTGAGGGGATCCAGAGTGCACAGCCGGATGATTTTATACTGGATTATGAATTCATGGATACATACAGAGTATATGACGATACGGCTATGCAACTGTTTTATGAGGGACTGAAATATCGATTGTCCCAGGTGGAGGAATACGATGCGGTGATTCTGGGAGATGATGCGGCGCTGCGTTTCTTCCTGAAGTACCGTGAAGAACTGTTTTTGACACAGCCGGCCTTTTATATAGGGGTAAATGATGAAGCTTTAAGTAAAAGGGTAGAGAAAGACCCCAATATAAAAGGGATTATGGAGCGGCTGCCTGTAAAAGAAAATCTGGAAAAGGCACTGGAAATCTACCCGGAAGCGGAAACGGTGTATGCCATTGTGGATGACAGCCTGACGGGAACTGCCGAAAGCCAGAATTACGATGCCATGCAAAAGGAATTTCCGGATCTTAATTTTGAGAAAATCAATACCTCACAGTTCACGCAGGAAGAGCTTCGCAAGCAGATTATGGCCATGCCGGAGAAAGCCATTCTGATTTATTACTGCATGAACGAGGATGCGGAAGGCAGACAGTACACCAATAAAGAAGCGGTAAATTTTATATCCCTTTATACGAAGATTCCGATTCTGTACTTTCTGGAAAATGACCGGATTGGTGAAAACATACTGGGTGGATATTGCTTTTCTATAAAAAATTCTGCGACGGAAGTTATGAAAGCGGCGGTCAAAGTGGTTCGCGGCGACCGTAAAATGCAATATGTGTATTTTAAGGATAGTGGACTTTATGTCTGGAGTCTGAATGCGGATATGTTGAAGAAGTTTCAAATCAGCCGCAAATATTTCCCGGATGATACGGTTTATGTAAACGATGTTCCGTCCTTCTGGGAGAAAAACAGTGAGATTATTACGCCGATTATCCTGATTGTTGTGGTTTTGAGTGCTATTTCCGCCTGGCTGTGCCTAGATAACGTAAAGCGACGTAAGATGATGAAGGAGATGGAAGAAATGAAGGACCATCTGGAGAATGCATCCCAGCATGACTTCCTGACGGGACTTCCCAACCGCTCCAAATTTATGTCGGATCTGCAGGAGATTATAGCAAAGAAGCAGCCCTGTACCGTTATTATGCTGGATTTGGATAACTTTAAGGGTATCAACGACACCATGGGTCATGCCATGGGTGATGAAGCGCTGAAGGGAGTTGCCAACCGGCTAAAAACTCTTAAGACACCGCTTCTTACGGCATATCGTTTTGCCGGTGATGAATTCATTCTGATTTTGCGCAGCGACAATCCTAAGATTTCCGACAATGCGGTAATGCAGTGTCTGCAGGTATTCCGCAAGCCCTACAAGATGATGGGTAAGCCTATGGATATCCACGGCAGTATCGGTGCGGCATGCTATCCTGCCGACACCCTGGATATGGAAACACTGATTGTCTGTGCGGATGACGCCATGTATGCCATCAAGAAAGAGGGCAAGAACGGCTGCATGTTCTACCGGGATTTACCTAAAGATATTGATAAAAAATAAATATTTATTGAAAAACGATAAAAATATATTGACAGTCGATATGAGACCATGCTATAGTAAGTACACGTTAAACAGGTGTGCTTCTATGGCATGGTTTTTTCTGTGGCAAATCCCGCTGCACGGCATTTTGTCATCGGAAAGGAAAGAGGTTATCATGAAAAAAGAAACGATTGTAAAAATAACGAAGTATCTTTTGGATTTTATGTTCTTTGCGGGCATTCTGGTGACACTGACGCTGCCTCTCAGCGTGAAATGGCTGGGCAAGTATTTAGATGCCTGCAAAAACCACTATGGAGAAACGGTGACGATTTATTTTGTGCTGGGTGTACTTGCCATTGCCATTCTGGGCGAGCTGCGTAAAATGTTCCGCACGGTACTTAAGGATGACTGTTTTGTGCAGGAAAACGTGGTGAGTCTGCAGCGCATGGGAACCTACAGCTTTATGATTGCTTTATTTTCACTGGTGCGCATGCTGTTGTTTGTATCCATTACCATGCTGGTAGTCATCCTGGTGTTTATCGTTGCCGGACTGTTCAGCAAGACGCTTGCCATTGTCTTTGACAAGGCGGTGAAGTATAAGGAAGAGAATGATTTGACGATATAAAGAGCCATCAAGGGTCATGTGTGAGCTGAAAAGCAGGGACGAAGCGGAAAAGACGATAAACACATGGGATGCATAGGCAAAACGCATGGATGCAAGGGCAGAAAGGAAGATTGATATGGCGATTAAGATAAATCTGGATGTAGTGATGGCGCAGCGTAAAACAGGGCTTACGGAGCTGGCGGAGCAGGTAGATCTGACACTTGCAAACCTGTCCATCTTAAAAAATAACAAGGCGAAGGCAATCCGTTTTTCCACCCTTGAGGCTATCTGCAAGGCGCTGGACTGCCAGCCGGGGGACATTCTGGAATATGTGGAAGAAAAGGAGGAAGAGAACCATGAATGACAGGAACTTAACAGGTAAAATGAAAGAAAATTACCGCTTCTTTGGGATAGGTACGGCATTGTATGCCGGTTTTTACGCCCTGTGTCTGTATAAAAACAGCGGAGGCATTGCCTTTACTTTTTTTATCGCAGGAAGCCTCTGGTTTTACTGCTTATGTATGAAAAAGTTAGAGGTTTCCTTAAAAAAAGGCAGCATTTTTTATCTGGTGACGGTGATGCTGCTGGCGGTATCGACCTTTATAACGGGGGACGGCAGAATAATCGCCATGAATAAAACCGGTATCTTTTTCCTGACGGCAAGCTTTCTGCTGCATCAGTTTTTTGAGGATAAAAACTGGAGCTTTTTTAAGTACATGGAAAATATCATAAAGCTGCCCTTCGTCTGGATTGCCAAGGTGCACAGACCCTTTGTGGATTTCCATAAGAAGGAAAATGAAAAGCAGGATAACAATGCACTTTACGTGGTGCTCGGTCTGCTTGTGGGTATTCCGCTGCTGATAGTTGTCTGGGGGCTACTGTGTGCGGCGGATGCGGCATTTGCCCGGATTAGCCGGAATATATTCGGAAGCCTGAATTTTGGCAGTGGTTTTCAGATTGTGTTCATGGTGTTGGCAGCATTCTTTGTCACTTACGGTATTTTTGCCTATCTGGCAGAGCGTTCCCTGTCGGATGAAGCTCGGGAAAAAACACCGGCGGAGGCGCTTCCCGCCATTATTGTGCTGATACCGCTTACTGTACTTTATATGGTTTTCTGCTGGATACAGATTTTCTGTCTGTTTGGCGGAAACTTTAATATGCAGGGAATGACCTATGCGGAATATGCCCGGAGAGGATTTTTCGATTTGCTTGCGGTCTGCATCCTGAACCTGATACTGGTGCAGGCGGGCTATGGTTTTTTTAAGAAGAACAAGGTTCTCGATATAACTATGACAGTTATGTCAGCTTGTACATACATTATGATAGCTTCCTCTGCGTTCCGTATGATACAGTATGTGAAGCATTATAACCTGACCTTCCTCAGAGTGTTTGTCCTGTGGTTTCTGGTGGTGCTCACCGTGCTTCTGACAGGTGTGATTATCAGTATTTTCAAAAGAAGCTTCCCACTGTTCCGGTTCAGCATGGTGGTGGTGACGGTGTGCTATCTGCTCCTATCCTTTGCCCATGTGGATTACTGGATTGCCAGCTACAATCTGTACAGAGGCGAGACAGCAGGCACGGCATCGTACCACATGGGACATACGGACTATTCCTATCTGCGGTACATGTCATCGGATGCGGCTCTGGCATTCCGGGAATATATAGAGGATGGGGGAAAAGAAGCTGCTTCCGCAGACGAGGGTGTATGGTATGGGGAAGACGGTGAAAGAGAATATTTTGTTCTGGAAGAGGACTGGCTCACATACTATACGAAGAGAATGGATACACGGTACGAAAAGATGGGTATCCGCGGTTTTAATCTTTCACAATACATTGCAAATAGGGTGCTGCACGGGAATTAACCCGGCAGCACCCTGCTGCTTTCATTCTTGCATATTTGGCACATCACCGGTACATCACCGGCAGCACCCTGTTGTTTTATAATTTCGTGGTCCACTTGGTGCAGTCCCACACGTCGGTTGCCCAGTCTTCATAAAATTCCGGTTCGTGGCAGACCATGAGAATACTGCCTTTATATTCCTGCAGGGCACGTTTCAACTCGTCCTTGGCATCCACGTCTAAGTGATTGGTGGGTTCGTCCAGAATAAGCACGTTGGTATTTTTGTTAATCAGCTTGCAGAGACGCACCTTTGCCTGCTCGCCGCCGCTTAATACCTTCACCTTGCTTTCGATATGCTTGGTGGTGAGACCGCATTTCGCCAGAGCGGAGCGCACCTCATACTGGCTCATGCCCGGGAATTCCTGCCAGATTTCTTCAATGCAGGAGGTTTCAATGCCGGCAGGAGTTTCCTGCTCAAAGTAGCCGATTTCCAGATAGTCACCCTGTTCGGTGGTGCCGGACAGGGGAGGAATGAGTCCCAAAATGCTCTTTAACAAAGTGGATTTACCGATACCGTTGGAGCCGGTCAGGGCAATTTTCTGACCTCTCTCCATGGCAAGGGTAAGCGGATGGGAAAGGGGTTCGTCATAACCGATAACCAGGTCCTTCGCTTCAAAAATATAACGTCCCGGGGTGCGGGCTTCCTTAAAGCGGAATTCCGGCTTGGGTTTCTCCGCAGCCAGTTCAATCACATCCATTTTGTCTAATTTTTTCTGACGGGACATCGCCATATTACGGGTTGCCACCCTTGCTTTGTTTCTTGCCACAAAATCCTTCAAATCGGCGATTTCCTTTTGCTGCCTGTTGTAAGCGGCATTGAGCTGCGCTTTCTTCATGGCATAGACTTCCTGGAATTTATCGTAGTCGCCCACGTAGCGGTTCAATTCCTGATTGTCCATATGGTAAATCAGGTTGACAACGCTGTTTAAGAAAGGAATGTCGTGGGAAATCAGAATAAAGGCATTCTCATAATCGGTCAGATACCGTTTCAGCCAGGCAATATGCTCGGCATCCAGGTAGTTGGTAGGCTCGTCCAACAGGAGAATGTCCGGTTTTTCCAGCAAAAGCTTGCCAAGCAGCACCTTGGTACGCTGACCGCCGCTTAAGTCGGTGACATCCTTGTCAAGTCCCAGGTCCAAAAGCCCCAGCGCTCTTGCCACTTCCTCCACCTTGGCGTCAATCATGTAAAAATCATGCATGGTCAGCAAATCCTGAATGGTGCCAAGCTCTTCCATGTAGGCGTCCATTTCTTCCGGAGAAGCTTCCCCCATTCTGTCGCAGATTTCATTCATGCGGGTTTCCATCTCAAATAAAAAGTCGAAAGCCGAGGAAAGTACCTGGCGGATAGTCATGCCTTTTTGCAGGACGGTGTGCTGGTCAAGATAGCCCACACGGACATTTTTTGCCCATTCAATTTTGCCCTCATCCGGCATGAGCTTGCCGGTAATAATATTCATAAAGGTGGATTTTCCTTCGCCATTGGCACCGATTAAACCGATGTGTTCTCCTTTTAAAAGACGAAAAGATACGTCCTGAAAAATGGCACGGTCGCCAAATCCATGAGTCAGATGTTCCACGTTTAAAATACTCATAATAATCTCCATTTCTTTTATAACCTGCGATTTAGTATAGCATGACCTTATTTTTCCATGCAAGAGGTATATTTTGCGGACGGAAGAGGCATACTTTGGAAAAGGTTGCATTTTGCGGAAAAGCTTTGCAAAAAGCTGTTCCAATCTGCAGAAAGAAAGGAAAGTAACAATGAAGAAAAATAAAATTTTAACGGTCTGCTCATTGCTGGCAGTGTCCGTGGTACTGCTTACGGCATGCGGAAAGAAAAATAACGGAAACACCGGGGAAAATACGGAAAGCGCTACGCCCCAGACATCTTCCCAGGCGGGAAACAATACCGGAAATACCCTTGCGGAAAGCACGGAACCTGCACAGGAAAGCAGTCTTATGTACCTGCGTGATGCCGTAGCGGAAGCCCTTGGTGAGGACTACTGGCCCGACTCCGTAATGGAGCCTGAGTATGTGCAGGATTTGTACGGACTGAAGCCGGATATGTATGAGGATATTTTTGTGGAAACACCAATGATAGGTACGAATGTGGACACCCTGATCATTGTGCAGGCAAAAAAGGACCGGGTGGAAGATGTTGAAAAGGCTCTGAATACCTACCGGGAGGGCGAGATTAACAACACCATGCAGTATCCGATGAATATAGGAAAAGTGCAGGCTTCCCGCATTGAGACCATTGATAACTATGTACTTTTTATCCAGCTTGGCGGCAGCTCCGTAGATGCGGAAGAAGAGGGTGAAGAAAAGGTAATGGAATTAAGCCGGGAGCAGAATGAGAAGGCCCTGGAAGCCATCCGTCAGGCCCTGGAGGAAAACTCCGCCGGCAGCGGACGCACCCGGTAAACCTATGGTTTTGTCCGGTGTAGTCTTTTTGTTCCGGTTTCTACCGATATTTTTTCTATTGTATTTTCTGACACCGAAAAAGGCTAAAAACGCAGTGCTCCTTGCAGGGAGCCTCCTGTTTTATGCCTGGGGAGAACCGGTTTACATTGTCCTTATGCTGTTTTCCACGGTATCGGATTATCTGCATGGCATGCTGATAGAGAGAAACAGGGGGAAGCGGAAAGCCTTTTACTTTCTGCTTTCCTCCCTCACAATCAATCTGGCCATGCTCGGCTTTTTTAAATACAGCGGTGTAAATCTGCCGCTTCCCATCGGCATCTCTTTTTATACTTTTCAGACCATGTCCTATGTAATTGATGTGTACCGGGGCGAGGTGCCGGCACAGAAAAATTTTCTGCAGTTTGCGGTTTTTGTGACGATGTTTCCCCAGCTTGTGGCGGGACCCATTGTGACCTATGGTGATGTGGCGGAGCAGTTAAAGGAAAGGCATGCTTCGCCGGAGAACATGGCAGCAGGTATAGTGCGTTTCCTTGTTGGACTGGCAAAAAAGGTGCTTCTTGCCAACAATATCGGTGTTTTGTTTACGGAAGTAACATCGCTGTCATCAGAGAAAATGACAACTATGTCAGCATGGCTGTGCATTCTGGCTTATGCGTTTCAGATTTATTTTGATTTTTCGGGTTATTCGGACATGGCAATCGGGCTGGGAAAAATACTGGGCTTTACTTTCCCGGAAAACTTTCATTATCCGTATATTGCCCGCAGTATTACGGATTTCTGGCGTAGGTGGCACATGTCCTTAAGCGGCTGGTTCAGGGATTATGTTTACATTCCTCTCGGCGGCAACAGGAAAGGAATGAAACGGCAGCTTATGAATATTTTTATTGTCTGGACGTTGACCGGCATCTGGCATGGGGCGGGTATCAATTTCCTTTTGTGGGGTATGTGGTTTGCTCTTTTTCTTATATTGGAAAAGCTGTTTTTGGGAAAAATCCTACAGAAAATACCGGGATTTTTCGGCTGGATGTATACCATGTTCCTGGTGCTTTTAAGCTGGAGCTTTTTTTCCATAGAAGACGGAGCGGTGCTTGCCAATGTGTGGCGTTCCCTGTTTTTCCGGGCGCCGGGAGGTGTATTCAACCGGGAAGCCCTTTATTTCTGGGAAAACTACAGACTTTTATTTTTCCTGCTTGCGGTCTGTTCCCTTCCCGTTGGAAAAAATGCGGCGGAAAAAATATGGCGGCACCTCTTCTGCACAGAGCATATCCAATCGGTGAAAGCAAGGGTACTGTCCTGTGCAGGGGCGGCTTCCTATACGGCATTGGAGATTTTATATCTGGGCGGATTGTTTCTGCTTTCCGTAGCCAATATTGTGGATGCCAGTTATAATCCGTTTCTGTATTTTCGGTTCTGACGGAGGTGGGCAAAATGTCATCGGAGAAAAACTTCACAGAACGTCTGCGGACGTGGGCAGTGCTGACGGTATTTCCGGCAGTTCTGCTTTTGATTTCCGTTGTGGACATGCTGCGTCCGGCAAAACTGTATTCTTCCTATGAAAATCGGAAACTGCAGCAAAAGCCGGAGCTTTCGGCACAGGCTGTCCGCACCGGCAGCTATATGAAAGAATATGAGGATTATGTAGCCGACCAGATTTTGGGGCGAAACCGTTATATTGCCATAAAGAGCGCGACTGACAGGGCGTTGGGGAAAAAGGAAATCAACGGCGTGTATTTAGCAACGGATGGAACTCTCATAGAAAAGCACACGGAGGAATTTTCCACACAGAATATAGAAAAGACCCTGGAAGGACTGCAGAAACTGGAACGGCTGCTGCAAGGGAAGAGCCGCAGCTTTCAGGTATTGCTGGCGCCTACGGCAGACAATGTATACAGTGAAAAACTGCCGGCTTATGCGGAGGTGTTTCCGGAAGAAGCGCTGTGGCGGCAGTTCCGGGATGCCTGCGGAAAAAATACGGTATTTCCGGATGTGTTTTCCCCTCTGCGCAGCCATGCGGAAGAATACATTTATTATGGAACGGATCACCACTGGACCACACGGGGGGCTTATTATGCCTATCAGACCTGGGCAGCGGAAAATAATGTGACAGCAGTGTCGTATAACACGGATAAGGTTTCGGAAACTTTTTACGGCACACTGCATTCCAAAACCAATCTGCCGGGACTGCCCTTCGATATTATAGAAGCCTATGCCTATGAGGGTATGCGTGAAGTGTACTACGATCTGTCGGAGACACCGGAGTATTCTCTTTATGCGGAAAAGTATCTCTCCGGGAAGAACCAGTACGGGTATTTTTTAGACGACAATCACATGCTGATAGAAATCCGGAATACCTCCTATAAAAAGGTGTCCACGGACAGAGAAAGAAAAAACAAAGGAACCTCTTTATTTATCATAAAGGATTCCTTTGCAAATTGTATGGTTCCGTATCTCAGCGAACATTATGAAACCATTTATATCTTAGATTTACGGTACTATAAAGGTAAGCTGACACAACTTCTTGACAGGTATGTCACAAAAGATACGGATGTGCTTATTCTTTATAATATGTCTCATTTTGTAACGGAGTTCCGTTTTTGGGAATGATCTCTATATGGGAGTAGGTATTCACCAGTGTGACTACCAGCACAACGAGATGTTGTCCTCATCTTGGATGTGCTCTTAAGTGGAACAGAGCAGAGCACTTATGGGATTGTGCCTGTCATGACTCACGTCTTGATGAGAGTAGTCATGTGCTTGATAATCCCGCAAATGGCATATAGGTGGATGGATAAAAAAATTCCTCCTGAAGCGGAACAGGGGGAATAAGCTGTTTATTTCAATGTTGGTAAGAATTCTGCATTAATATTTATTCTTCTTTTACGTCGTCACTTTTATATTGGCGGGCCATTCTTATCGTTGTCACTATCTTATTTTTGCCTTGAAAGATAAAACTGTAGTTTTCCGTTGAGGCAAAAACTGTAAAAATGCCTTTGTCATCAACCGGCACAAATCCGTCCCCAAGGTCATTCAGAGTAAAAGGAAAGTCCACTTTTTCGACATTTATGCGAACTTTATCTAAAATTGTTTCATATGTCCAGCCATCCTCTGGAATCGGAAGACTTTCCATAAAAGCAGCTTCTTTGACTTTTGATTTTACCTCTTCAGGTATAGTCCTTCCTCTGTGCTCGCAGATGTGTCACCGGTGTTATTATTCTTGCTTCCGCAGTCGCATACAACACCCGATAACATCATTGAGCACAGAAAAAGATATAGAATCCTTTTTTTCATAGAAATCCTCATATAATGCTCGTATTAATAATTGACATTATATTACTGTAAAATAACATCAATATTTATAAATACGATGACATGATTATTAACCGAAAATCCATGAAAGCCATTTGAATGAGCAAAGCATCCTGTACACCTCCGCAACGTCTTAAGTTGTCTTGAGTATACCACACAGTTTCGTGGCTTACAACTTTTGCGGGGTGAACGTAACGATTTTTCGGCAACCGTCAAATAAGGCTAATCCTGAATAATATTGAATAACAGAATCTTACTGCTGAAATATCCGTCCTTGTAATCAAAGCGGACTATTCCGTTGTTTTTTTCTATACAGCGGCTTGCGTTAGCTATACCATAGCCATGAGGACCGCTTTTCTTGCTTGTTACAAAGTTTGCATCTTTTTTTCTCGGAGCATTGTCCGCAGTATTCTTTATAGTAAAGCTGAGATTCTGGTTTACTATACCGATGTGTATATCAACCGTGCGAACCTCGCTTTTTTCGGCAGCTTCAAAAGCATTGCTCAGCAGATTTGAGAAAATGGTGCATATATCTATAGATGAAATACCAATATCTGCAGGCATGGTGCCGCTGCAGCTGAGCGTAACGCTGCTGAAACGGTTTGTGAGGTCATTCAGTATCGCATTGATAAGCTTGTTTCCCGTATTGAAGCTGAGCGAAGCTTCCTTGAGGTTACTGATTATATCGCTGAAATAATCATCAAGTTCGGTATATTCCTTATCCTGCAGGAGCGTATACATACAGAAAAGGTGGTTTCTTATATCGTGGCGGAACCTTTTGATTTCCTCATCCTTTTCGGACAATACCTGATAGTATTCCTCTTTCAGACGCATATATTTTTTAATTGTATCAAGCTCTCGTCTGAGCTGTTTGTTTCTGCATTTGTTCATGAAGAGCATAAGGCAGACTATTACATATACAGCACTTGTGATATTTATTGAAAAGAAGATGATATTGTACTGTCTGCTATAACTTTCCGACGGCAGAAGCTGAAGATAGGTTATGTATATAGAAATGGTAACACCGCCGACTATAAACATGGCGAGGTAACCAAGCGACATATCCTCAAGGGTGTTATTCTTGAAATCATACTTCTTGATAAGCATAACAATCGAAATGATAAACACCTGAATCGAGTTTACCGCAAGAGTAAGACCTGAATGTGCATAGAGGTAATCATACGTAAGCGGTGTTATCCAGACAACAACAGCACTCAGCAGCATATCGATAATACAGATACAGACGTACAGGAATGCAACGACAGCAATTTTCTTTTTTTCTGTAAGAATAAAGAAAATGAGTATAATAGAAATAATCCCGAAAATAATATCAAATTCAGAGAGATTAATCCATAGTGAAACAATTCCCACAGCTGCACTGACCGATGCGAAAACGGAATACTTAATCTTTTTGTTCACGTCATTCAGTTTCACGAAAAATCCCGTAGCCAAATAAAGCTTTATGAATTCGATAATAAATGCGAGAGAATTATATATGATATTTTCCATAATATGATTTCTTAGCGATATAGCTGATCAGCTCATCCTTGAACTGCTTCATTTTTCTGTGAGCAATCGGAACGGTAAGGTTGATACAGCTCATTTCAGCCTCAAAGCCCTTGATAGTCTTGACATAGCTCATGGCTATGAGATAGGATTTATGAACCTGAAAGAAATCTTCAGCAGAAAAAAGCTCAGTCCAGTATTTGAGGCTATTCCTGCTTTCAATAACCTTATCGGTTGTATAGATATAGGTTCCGTCACCAAAGGCTTCAACGCAGACGATGCTGTTCTTTTTGATATTGACGATTTCGCCGCCGCTTCTTATGAGAACGCTTTCATTTTCGGTAAGCTGTTTCTCAGCCGAAACGATAGCTTCTTCAAATTCAGATACCTTTACCGGCTTGCAGAGATATCTGAATGCATTGACTTTAAAAGCCTCCTGCATAAATTCGCTATGGCTAGTCATAAAAATAATATAAGTGCCTATACCTTTTTGTCTTAAGAATGAGGCGACATCCATTCCGTTTATATCATTTATTTCTATATCGAGAAAAATAATATCGAACTGCTCCTTAGAAGAGAGCAGTTTGTTGCCGTCACAGAATACGCTTATATCGTATCTGTGAGAGCCGGGCATACTTTCGAGTTTATTCTTAATATCGTTGCATATAATCTTTTCATCATCACATATAGCTATTTTTAACAACATTTTAATCACCTTTAAAATTTTACCATATAATATCAAAAAAGCCAATCAGATAATTTCCAAAAAACGACAAAATTTAACGTTCAGCGGAATAAATTTCACGCTCACCGACAATTTATTGCTTTGAACGTCATGGCGTGGTAAACTGATATTGTCGACAGGGACGTTGACAAAAATACATAAGGAGGAACAACAAAACAATCCTACAGGCGGAGAAATATATATAAACAATATTCCGCTTAAAGAGATAAATCTTACATCTGTGAGAAAACGCATAGGTGTTGTTTCACAGAATTCATATATATTTTCAGGTAGTTTGATAGAAAATATTGCATCATCATCTGAGGAGCTTGTTTTATGGAGCAGTATCTGTGATAATGAGGTTTTCAGCGGAATCGACTGGAAAAGGGGAATCGTTATAGAAAACGGAAAAAACCTTTCAAGCGGTCAGAAACAGAAAATTGCACTTGCAAGAATGCTTGTAAAGAATCCCGATGTCATAGTGATTGACGAGGGAATCACCAATCTTGACGCTGAATCAAAGGAGATAATCCTGAAAGCAGCCGATACGCTCTTCAAGGACAAAATCTGTATATTTGTTTCACATTCAGATGATTTTTCTGCAATATCAAAAAGAAAGCTTATTATAAAGAACAAAAAACTGATGAACTGCTGTGGCAGTTTGAAACGGTTCCGGTAAGGGACAGCATAAGACAACTGTAAAAATTAATTATTGACAAGGAGTGTAATTTGTGAATACTAAGGATATTATACTTGTAGCCGTTGGAGCTCTTCTGTTTCTTATAGCCCTGTTTTCCAAAAAGGACAAAGAGGGCGAGGTCAAGAAAATCGTCGGACTTGGTCTTGTAACTCTAGTTGTGCTTGTAGCCGTCGTTGCTGCGGGATATTTTCTGTAAATGATTAGAGGAAATAAGTTATGTTAAAAATAAAGAATCTTGACCTTTCATACAAGAAAGATGAGCAGATACTTCATAACGTAAGCTTGAATGTGAATCCCGGAGAAATAGTTGGTCTGATCGGCATGAACGGAGCAGGAAAAAGCACCCTCATGCGAGCTGTATCAGGCGTTATCCCTTATCAGTCCGGAAGCATAACGGTTAACGGAAAAGATATAAAAAAGCTCACGGCTCAGCAGAGACGTGAGATATCGTTCCTTAATGCTGCACATAATCTCTACAGCGATATGACTGTAAGAGATAACATGAGCATTATGAGAAAATTCTACAAAGCTGATGAAAAGAGCGTTCAGATAGCTGTAAAGCTGCTGAAATGCTCGGATATGCTCGACAAGAAGACGAGTGTGCTTTCATCAGGTATGCGTCAGAGAGCTTCAATTGCAGCATCTACACTCGGTTCATTCAGACTTCTTCTTCTGGATGAGCCGACAAATGCACTTGATATAGAAACAAAGAAATATATTCTCGATTATATACGTTATCTTTCTTCAGAGCAGAACGGTATCCTTATTACTTCGCACAATATCAAGGATATTGAGGAGCTTTGTGACAGAATATACGTTTTAAGGCACGGAAAAATTATCAAAGAGGCTACAATCGAAAGCATTCTATGTGAATCTGCCAAGAAAAACCATAAGTGGAGCATATCTGTTCCCAAGACAGCTCAATGCAGAAAAATCGTTGAAGCTTATGGAAAATCCGAATACTCGATTGAAACGACTGAGCGTTCTGTAAATATCATAGCTGATGAAAAAATCAAGCAGGATATTCTGAGGAAGCTCGTTCTTGACAATATTGAGATCATATCTGTAAACAGTCTTGTTGATAATCTTGAGGATGCTGTCCTTGAGATTATTGGCGACTGATTCTGAAAGGAGACGGCTATGCTATATAAAGAGCTTACTTTCTTAAAAAATGATATCAAACGATACCTGCTTGTGCTTGTCTTGCTTGCAGTTGTGATCGGCTATTTTATCTACAAAAAAATTGATATTACAATACTGATGTTTCTGAGCTTTTCTCTTCCGGGACTTCTTGTCTCATTGCAGACGGTTCAAAATTCCGTTATGCAGGAAAAAAACAACGGTATGTTTGAAAAGCTTCTGACAGTTCATCCGCTCAACAGGATATTGCTCCTCAAGGCAATGGTTTCGTTCATAGCAAGCGTTATCGTAACCTTTATCTGCAGCGGAGCAGTAGGAATTTTCATCAATATCAACGATACAATAGTAATTGATTCGTCAGTATTTATCTGCGAGCTTGCAATAGCTCTTTGTGCTGACTGGACCATGTCTGTACTGCTTGTGATACTGTATATGTATCTCAATCAGGTTATAGTTATAAATGCTTGTGTAATGGGAATCATGATGGCATTATCAGCAATCTGCTTCGGAGTTATTACAGCCGAATCGATGATTCTTTACACAGCAGGGTATTGTGCTACCATAGCAGCGGCAGGATGTGTTCTTGCGATTCTGACAAGATATATCCCGAATACGACTGCCCTCAAATAATTGTGCCATATGTGTTATGTTTTACGTGATGACGCACATCTGATTATGCTGATTTCACAAAGGTCTGCAGTTGCTCTTCATATTTCATAGCAGCTCAGGGTTTGGAAATCACAAACTTTCCTCTATTTCGGTCGGAATCATCCGGCTATTTTTTTACCCTTTTGGATTTACATATAAAGAAATAACTGTATTTTTTTGGCGTAATTTTTCAGGCGATTGAACATGATAAAGTTTTTGCTCAAGCTTTTCTCAAAAAGCTTGCAGAGTCCAGAGACAACGTCTCAAGCAGGAGGACAAGCATCAAAACGAGAGTCACCGCATTTATGGCGCTGAACAACAGCAGTATTTCCGCAAGAATAAAGAAGCAGTAGAAGCCGGTCACGATACGGTAAGCTAACAGCCGTCCGGGGGTCTGCGCAAAGATAAGTCGTAAGACTCCTGCAAAAACGGCGAGAAACACATGATAAATGACGGCAGCCCAGAGGATAATCCGGGCGAGCCACAAGCCTAAGGCTCCCATTCCGTAAACAATGGAATTTACCAACAGCCCATAACCTTCCGGGTCGCTGATTTCATCACCGGACAGGGTGGCTTCTATCTTGTCTGCTATCTGCTCAAGGCCGCTGTTATAAGAGTACAGACTTGCCAGAAACAGACCGGCAATGCCGGTAATCACGAGGAATACCAGCAATGCCGTGAATAAATTTACATTTTGTCTGCTAAAAACTTTCTGGTTCATGAAGAAACAGTTTCCTTTCGTGTACCTTTTTTATGCACATGTTCCGCCTGGTTTCGTTTACATGAAGTCCGGTTCGCTGCTTGCGTCGGTAGTTGCTGCTTTGGCGGGAACGGGTGCATCGGCTACGTCGTTATTCTTTAAGAAGCCGGAAAGCACTGCGTTCAGGTCTACGCCGGTGGACTCTTTTAAGCCGTCGGTTACCTGATTTAAGGTGTTCATAACGTCCTTCATGAGTTTTGCGGAGTTGCCGTCACCATACATGGTAATCTTGTCAACCTTGGCAAGAGGTTCGGCAGCGTTGCGGACTACGTCGGGCAGAGCCTTGAAGTACATTTCGAGGACAGCGGCTTCCCCCATCTTGGCCATAGCTTCGGCTTTCTTTTCGATACCTTCTGCTTCTGCAACAGCTTTTGCCTGAATGGCTTCTGCTTCCGCAAGACCCTTGATACGGATACCTTCCGCTTCCTGTTCCTTTGCGTATTTTTCGGCTTCTGCCTGGATTTTAAGCGCCTGAGCCTGCTGCTCTAATTCGTATTTCTTAGCTTCTGCATCACGCTGACGCTGATAGAGCTGGGCGTCTGCCTGCTGCTGTTTTGCAAACTTTTCCGCCTCCGCTTTCTTTTTAACCTGTGCATCCAGTGCCTGTTCCATAACTTCGGCTTCCTTCTGCTTTAAGAGAATTTCCTTTTCCTGCTTTGCAATGTTTGCGTTAGCGGTGGTAATTTCGATGGTCTTTCTCTGTTCCTCCTGCTGAATCTGGTAAGCGGCATCCGCTTCTGCCTTCTTGGCATCGGATACTCTCTTCAGTTCAGCCTGGGTAATAGCAAGCTCGTTGTTTTTCTGTGCAATGTCCGTCTGTGCGGCAATCTGCGCTTCGTTGGCTTCTCTCTGCGCATTTGCCTGCGCCTTTGCGATTTCCTTTTCACTTTCGGCACGGGAAATAGCGGCGTTCTTCTGGATTTTAACGATGTTGTCCACACCTAAGTTTTCGATAACACCGTTGCCGTCCACGAAGTTCTGTACGTTGAAGCTGACAATGTCAAGACCCATGGCAGCTAAGTCGGGCTCTGCGTTTTCCTTTACCAGCATGGCGAATTTCTGACGGTCGCTGACCATTTCTTCGAGGTTCATCTTACCTACGATCTCACGCATGTTACCTTCGAGAACTTCTCTTGCCACCTGGCCGATGTAATCGGTTTTCTTATTTAAGAAGTTCTGTGCGGCTAAAGCAAGCTGGTCGGGGTTCACACTGATTTTTACGTTTACGGCTGCGTCCACACGGATATTAATGTAATCTGCGGTAGGTACGGCAGATGAAGTTTTTACATCAATGGGTATTAACTGTAAATTCAGTTCATCCTTTTTCTCAAAGAAAGGTATTTTCACACCGGCGCGTCCGATAAGGATTTTGGGACGTTTTCTCAGACCGGAGATGATGTAGGCGGTATCGGGAGATGCTTTTACATATCCGGATATCAGGATGATTAAAACAACAAGTACAATGAGTGCGACAGGCACTACTTTTACAATCATATCTGTATTCATATGATTTCTCCTTTCAGTTAGGGATTAATGGTTGCTTACTTTTTTGTAAGATTAAAATTATTATAACATATCCGCCGGAAGAAAAAATAGAGGAGAATGGCACGTTATCTGTAAAATTTATGCAATATTTTTATTCTGATGCACGATGGAATGCAGATATGTGCAAAATGGGGTATTGTTATTGCGGGGAAGCTCATGCTATAATGATTTCACTGGGCTAAAGCGACTGCTTCCTATTAAAAGACGAGAGGAAAGACAAATGCAGATAGACAAAAATATGATAAAAGCAGTTATTTTTGACATGGACGGCGTTCTTTTCGATACTGAGAGGCTTTGCAAGGATGCCTGGGCAGCCGCGGCAGAGGAAGCCGGACTGGTAAACGGACCGGAGGATGAGAAGAAGCTTTACGATGCGGTCAACCATTGCATCGGTCTCAACGGCACGGACACGAAAGAATACCTTTGCAGTGTGTACGGCAGCAGTTTTTCCTACGAAGAGCTTCACGGACTTTGCAGCCGCAATATGTCACAGATGATAGAAAGGGACGGTCTTCCCATGAAAGTGGGAGTCCGGGAGCTTTTATCCTATTTAAAAGAAGCCGGTTATAAAATCGGGCTGGCGTCCTCAAGCCGGAGGGAAAGCATTGAGAGCCATTTAAGCAGAGCCGGAATTTCCGCCTATTTTGAGAGTATTATCAGCGGAGACATGGTGGAGCACAGTAAACCCGAGCCGGATATTTACCGGATTGCCTGTGCATCACTTTCGGTGGAGCCGGAAAATGCCATTGCCATTGAGGACTCTCCCAACGGACTTAAATCCGCATACCGGGCAGGTATGTACCCGGTTATGGTGCCGGATATGATTGCACCTACAGAGGAAACCGATAAACTTATCGGCGGCAGAAAATTTGACAGTCTTATTCAGGTAAGAGACTGGATGAAGGAGTAAAGATTGGCGACATTAGGAATCCCGCAGAATACCATTGCGGTCTTGCAGAAATATAATTTTACATTTCAGAAAAAATACGGTCAGAACTTTCTGATTGACTCCCATGTGCTGGAGAAAATCATGGATGCGGCGGAAATCGGCAAGGATGACTGCGTGGTGGAAATCGGACCCGGCATCGGCACCATGACACAGTATCTGGCAGAGCGTGCCGGAGAAGTGGTAGCCGTGGAGATTGATAAAAACCTCATTCCCATTCTGACGGAGACTCTGGCGGACTACAAAAATGTGTCCATTATCAACGAGGATATCCTGAAGGTGGATTTAAACCGTATTGTAGAGGAAAAAAACGGAGGCAGGCCGGTCAAAATCGTGGCAAACCTTCCCTATTACATAACGACTCCCATTATCATGGGACTTTTTGAAAATCATGTACCGGTGAAAAGCATTACGGTTATGGTGCAGAAGGAAGTGGCGGACCGCATGCAGGTAGGTCCCGGCACAAAGGATTACGGCGCCCTGTCTTTAGCGGTGCAGTATTATGCCAAGCCGGAAATTGTGGCAATCGTGCCGCCCAATTGTTTTATCCCGAGGCCCAATGTGGCAAGTGCGGTTATCCGTCTTACCTGCCATGAAAAAAAGCCGGTGGAAGTGAAGAATGAGAAAGGCATGTTTGCTCTTATCCGGGCTTCCTTCAACCAGCGGAGAAAAACGCTGGCAAACAGTCTTTCCAATGCGCAGAACCTTTCTCTCACGAGGGAACAGGTGACGGAGGCGCTTGAAAGCATGCAGCTTTCTCCCACAATCCGCGGAGAAGCCCTTACTTTGGAACAATTTGCTGCTCTGGCAGATATATTGTTATAGAAACTTTTAATTACTTTTCTATTTTGAAAAAATGAAAGGCGGAGGAGATATGTTTTGTAGAAAATGTGGTAAAGAAATCAACAATACTTCCAGGTTCTGTCCTTTTTGCGGTACGCCGGTTGTGATGCCGGCAGCTCCGGTTCCCGTTACAGATCCTGAGCCCGCAGCGCCTGCATCTGCAACGGTTGAAGCACCTGCTGCGGCAGAAGCGGCAGTACCCGTTATGGAAGCACCCGCAGCGGAAGCAGCACCTGCAGTAGAGACACCTGCGGAAGCAGCGCCGGAAGCGCCTGTGGCAGAGGCACCCGCGGAAGCAGCGCCGGAAGCACCTGCGGCAGAAGCACCCGCAGAAGCAGCGCCGGAAGCGCCCGTGGCAGAGGCACCTGCAGAAGCAGCGCCGGAAGCGCCTGTGGCAGAAGCACCCGCAGAAGCAGCACCGGAAGCCGTTCCGGCAATGGCAGCACCGGCAACACCCGTACAGCCCGCACCGGCACAGCCGACGATGAACCAGGCACCTGTACAGCCTGCACCGGCACAGCCGATGATGAACCAGGCACCCGTACAGCCTGCACCGGCGCAGCCCATGGGCGGTCAGCCTTATCCGCAGCCCGGCGCACCGGTTCCCCCTGCTTATTCTCCGATTCCCGCAGATAAGCCGGAAAAGAAGAAAAAAGGAAAAGCAGGCGTGGTAATTGCCATTATCCTGATTGTGTTACTGTTAGCCGGAGGCGCAGCAGCCGCTTACTTCTTTATCTTTGCTTCTCCTGCAAAGAAGATCAGCAAAGCCATTGAAGCCGGCAATATGGAAACCGTTACAGAATTGTACGAAAAGGTGAACAGTGAGAAGGACAAAGACCAGATCAAGAGTGAGCTGCTTACTTATGTGCAGACACTGGAAGACAATTATCTGGCGGAAGAAATTACCTACGAAGATGCTATCCGGACCATGGAAGACCTTCGTGATGTTGTTTTCACGGACGGTGAGATAGAAGACATCATGCATATGGTAAGCAAAATCCATGACTCCCGTGAAAATTTTGCCAAGGCAGAAAAACTGGCTGCGACCGGTACCTGGAAAGATTATTACGATGCAATCGGCTACTATGAAGAAGTAGTTTCCGATGATACCCTGTATTATGACAAGGCACAGGATGCGATTGCAAACTGCAAGACAGAATGCATCAGCGCTGCGGAAGCAGAAGCGGACGGCTACATAGCAGACGGTGATTATGATGCGGCGGTAAGCTTTTTAGAGGACGCTTACTATGACACCGGATACAATGAACTGTATGATAAAATGGATCAGGTAAAAGCCGATATGAAGGATGCTCTGCTGGAAAAGGCAATCGAGAATGCCAAGGCAGAAGTAGCGGCAGGCAATTATACTGAAGCAAGAAGTATTATTAACAACGCAAAAGAAGACTACGGTTATGATTCCCGTTTTGATGACATTCTTGCCGGCATTCCGGTAGATACCTCTCTGGTAGGAAAATGGAAGCTGGAATATGACATGAATGACATAATTGCAGAAACCGTCGGCGAAGACATGGATAATTTTGACAGCGAGTTCTATGTAACCTTCATCTTTGAGTTTACAGAGGACGGTATCTGCAGATTGTCCCTGGATGAAGACAGCTTTGTAAAGAGCTTTGACTCCTGGAAGGATGACCTTTTAGACTATCTGATTGACATGGCACTGGAGGAATACATTTCCGACGGAAGCATGACAAAAAAAGAGTTTGAAAAAGCATTTAAGTCTACCTACGGCATGACACTCAAAGAGTACTTCTCCGAAATGCTGGATGAAGAACTGGATGTTTCCGAACTCTTAGATGAAACGGAAACAGAAATGAAGTACTATGTAGAAGGCGACAGACTGTATCTGATTGATGATACGGATACAGAGGATTATTACGAAAACTTCTATATTGAAGGGGATACCCTGGTATTGGGTGGTGACGGAAGCTTAAGTGAAGCAGAAATCCTTCCCGGTTTAAGTTATCCTCTGCAGCTTATTAAAGTAGTAGATTAACAGGATGCCAAATAAATGAAAAGAAACGGCCGGATGCGGTCGAATGAAAGGAAAACTATGAAAAAATTAACCAGAATTGCAGCAGTATTAATGATTCTTGTCATGACATTTGCCCTTGTAGGATGCGGAGATGATTCTAAGGCTCTCATCGGAAAATGGGGTATGAAGTATGATATGCATGACGCAGTTTTAGAGCAGATGGGCGATGAATTCGCAGATTTCAAGAGCTCTCTCGAAGTAACCATTTTCTTTGAATTCAAGGAAGACGGCACCATGGAAATGAGTGTTGACAATGACGAGTTCGCAGCTAACTACGCTAACTGGCTGGAAGATTTCTCTGACTATGCTGCAAATTACATTTATGACAGCAATCCCGATTACAGCAAAGAGGATATCGATGCTGTATATTCTCCCAATGTAAAGGAATACATCAAGAGCATGATGGAAGAATCCGTACAGCCGGAGGATGTCACCGCAGATATGCACCAGGAAGGTGTATGGGAAGCTAAGAACGGCAAAATCTTCATCTCTGACGGAGACACCGTTGACAAGACTTCTTATGATTTGTATACCATTTCCGGAGATACCCTGACTTTTGAGTTACCCGAGGGGGCTGAGGCAGACGGTGAAAATGTACTTCCCGGCATGGAATACCCTCTTGTATTCACCAAAGTAAAATAATCTAAAAATATATAGAAACGACATCTTGTAATCTGATATCGGGGAAACGTACAACATCTTGCATTTTTTGTGTACTTTCCTCGATATTTTTTTGACATTGTATGGTCATTTATGATAAACTGAAAAAGTATAAAAAGTGGGGAAGTTTACACTTTTCATGAAATTTGGAGATTTAATCGAGGAAGGGCATCAGCCGTGGATAAATACGAATATAAAGTCAGATTACAAGAGATAAAGGATTTAATCGCAAAAGGTGAGTATGTGGAGGCTGCTTCCATTGCAGATACCATTGACTGGACCAAAGTAAAAAGCGTTATGATGCTTTGCACCATCAGCGATTTATATAAAATAAACAGAAGATTAGAAGATGCCAGGGATTTGCTCCTTTTAGCATACGACAGATATCCGGGAGGACGTTCCATTGTATATTCCCTCTGTGAGCTGTTTATCAAAATGGGCGATGTCGTGCAGGCGGTAGAGTACTACAAAGAATTTGTGCAGATTGCACCCAAGGACACCGGCAGATATATCCTGCAGTATAAATTATACGAAGCACAGGATGTCAGCATTGAGGAAAGAATTGAAGTATTAAAGGAATTAAAATCCAAGGAATACATCGAAAAATGGGCATATGAACTGGCTTATTTATATCATAGGATTGGACTTGCCACCAAATGTGTGGAAGAATGCGATGAACTGATTTTATGGTTTGGTGAGGGTCGTTACGTTATGAAGGCTATGGAGCTTAAGATGCTCCATGAACCGCTGACGCCTTCCCAGGAGGAAAAATATGCCGAAATGAAGGGCGAAATTGTCCGTCAGAAAGCGGCAGAGGAAGCAGGCGAGGTTTATCCTGAGGCTCCGGAAGAAGAAAAGCCGGAGGAAGAAGTGGATGAATCTCCTACCAAAGAAATTCTGACGTCTGATCCGGATGACATTCAGGTCAAGGTTATGAATGTGGGTCAGTACGACACCATCAATATGCAGAAGGAACTGGCTGCCAATATGAAGGAGCTCTGGGACCAGAAAACGGACAAGGAACCGGAAGCAGAAGGCGATACCGATTTACAGGAGACTAAGCGGCTGGATTCTCTGGCAGATGCGCTGGAGGATTTTACAATGGCGGAAACCAAGGTCATTGAAACTGATGCCGTGAAGGAGGCTATGAACCAGTCTGAAGAACAGGGAGAAGTTTTCTTCGGAGAAACTTCTGAGATGACACCTGTGTCAGCAGAGGAAAGCTCTGCTGAAATTACGGAAGAAACCTTGGAGCAGCCCATGGAAGCACCGGTCCAGAGCGGACAGAGTACCGTTCCCGAAGCTGCCGCACCGAAAGCAGAAGAAAAGCAGGAAGAGGAACCGCAGGAAGAAGAACCGCAGACGGTTGTCCTGCCTGCAAGAGAAATAGAAGAGCATATAAATGCGCAGCCTGTCATGAAGCCCCGCATTGCTGCTACCATTGACCCGCACAAGCCCCTGCCGGAAGGCATGGAAAAAATGCTGGGTATGGAATATGACGGTCAGATTAGCATGGTAGTTCCGGAAGCCGAGCAGGTGGAAAAACAGATTACCGGTCAGATTTCCTTAGAGGATGTTCTGGCAGAGTGGGAACGCGTTAAGAAAGAAAATGAACAGAAACGCATGGAAGAAGTGCAGCAGCATATTCTGCAGCAGACCGGCGCCATGTTTACGGAATTTGAAGCCGCTACCCGTGACGGTCTTCTGGAAAAGCTGGAAAAGGGCAAAACCATTCCGACTGACGAGGTGGAAGAATTAGAAGAATATTATGAGCCCGCTCAGGAAGACGGCGAAAACTATGAAGAGCCCGCAGAGCAGGATGAGTTTCTGGATGAGTCCTATGATGATTATGAGGAACCGGTAGAAAACACAGAGGAATATACGGAAGAGTCGGAAGCCATAGACGCAGACACCGAGGCGGAGGAAGAGCCGGACGCCGCAGACGCAGACATCGAGGTCGAGGAAGAACCGAATGCCGCAGACGCAGACACCGAGGTCGAGGAAGAGCCGGACACCGCAGATGCAGAAGCCGAAGGTGAAGCAGCTGCGGAAGCCGTTGACGATACAGCTGCAGAAAAAGCAGGCACGGAAGAGCCGGATGCCACAGATGCAGACATCGAGGTCGAGGAAGAGCCGGACACCGCAGACGCAGACACCGAGGCCGAGGAAGAGCCGGACACCACAGATGCAGCTGCCGAAGCAGTTGAAGATGACGTTAAAGATGCAGAAACCGATGCTGTTGTCAAGGGTAAGAAAGCACCCGGACAAAAAAAAGGCAAGCCCGTCAGAAAAGCAGGCAAGGAACAGGGCCACAGGCTTACCGCAGAAGAAAAAGAATTATTCGGTTCTTATTTACAGAACAAACATACAAGAGAACAGATTTTGAATGCCATTGATAAAATCAGTCTGGCTGCATACACCGGCAACATTATTCTGACCGGTGAAGAAGGTATGGACACTCTTACCCTTGCCAAGAAGCTGATGAGAGAGGTACAGCAGACCGACAGCAATTTCTCCGGAAAGATTGCCAAGATTTCTTCAGAGTCCCTGAATAAGAAAGGCATTGCGCCTGTCTTTGACAGAATTGTAAACGGTGCGTTGATTATCCAGAAAGCAAGCAAGCTGTCCGACGACAGTGTCAAGGATATGCAGAAGGTAATGAACCAGGAACACAAGGGCATGATTGTCATTCTGGAGGACACCAGGGGCGGCGCGCATAAACTGCTGAAAAAGCATCCCGAATTAAAGGAATTGTTCAACATTGAAATTCATGTAGAAGCTCTGGACAACGATTCCCTGGTTTCCTATGGCCGCAAGTACGCAGAAGAGCAGGAATACGGCATGGACGAAATGGGCGTACTGGCGCTGCATACCTGCATTGCAGAGAGACAGACCATTGACCATATCGTTACCATTGAAGAGGTGAAGGACATTATTGACGATGCCATTCAGCACGCAAACAGAAAGACATTGGGGCATTTCTTCGACATCATCGTTGCCAAGAGATATGACGAGGAAGACAGGATTATACTGAGAGAAAACGATTTTCGTTAAAAATACAAAAGCTATTGTTTGATTGGGAGGGTTTTATGGCAAAGACGGTAAAAAAGGCAGTGCAGCCTGAGAAGGCAAAAATGACTGAAACAGCAAAGCAGGTAAAGAAGAGTGATGAATGGGAACAGGTTTCCATTTCCGAAATGGACCAGTATCTGTTTTCACAGGGAACACACTATGACATTTATAAGAAATTAGGAGCTCATTTTTCCGAAGAAAAAGGCGTAAAGGGTGTGTTCTTTGCAGTGTGGGCACCTCATGCGGCAGCTGTACATGTAATCGGCGAGTTCAACGGTTGGAACGAAGAAAGCCATCCGATGAAAAAAGAGGGTCCCGGCGGTATTCACAGCCTGTTTGTACCGGGCGTACAGGAAAATACCCTGTATAAGTTCCTGATTACCACAGAAAAAGATGAAAAGCTTTACAAGGCAGATCCGTTTGCCAACTATGCGGAAATGCGTCCCGGCAATGCTTCTAAGATTACCAGCCTGAAGGGCTTTGCGTGGGAAGATGAAAAATGGGAAGAAAACAGGGATAAGCTAAACGTTTTTGAACAGCCTATCGCTATTTATGAATGCCATATCGGTTCCTGGATGAAGCATCCGGACGGCACGGAAGATGGATTTTACAACTATCGTGAGTTTGCGGACAGACTGGTTGAGTATTTAAAGGAAATGAGATACACACATGTGGAGCTTATGGGTATTGCAGAGCATCCCTTTGACGGTTCCTGGGGTTATCAGGTAACCGGTTATTATGCCCCCACATCCCGCTACGGCACACCGAAAGACTTTATGTATCTGGTAAACCGTCTGCACAAAATCGGTGTTGGTGTTATTTTAGACTGGGTACCCGCCCACTTTGCAACCGATGCATTCGGTCTGGGCTGCTTTGACGGCACCTGCATTTTTGAGGATCCCGATCCCCGTAAAGGCGAGCATCCGGAGTGGGGTACCAAAATTTTCAATTACGGCAAGGCGGAGGTAAAGAACTTCCTGATTGCCAACGTGCTGTTCTGGCTGCGTGAGTTCCATATCGACGGTGTGAGAGTCGATGCCGTGGCATCCATGCTGTATTTGGATTACGGTAAAAAGGACGGCGAATGGTGTCCCAATAAGTTCGGCGGTAACAAAAATCTGGAAGCCATTGAGTTCTTCAAGCATCTGAATTCCGTTGTAAGAGGTACTTACCCCGGATTTCTGACCATTGCGGAGGAGTCTACCGCATGGCCGAAGGTAACCGGCGATATAGAAGACGGTGGTCTTGGATTTACCTTCAAGTGGAACATGGGATGGATGCATGATTTCTGCGAATACATGAAGTTAGACCCCTATTTCCGTAGGGACAATCACTATGCCATGACCTTTGCCATGACATATAATGAAAGCGAAAATTACATACTGCCCCTTTCCCATGACGAAGTGGTACATTTAAAGTGCTCCATGGTCAATAAAATGCCGGGTTACCATGTAGATAAATATGCCAACCTAAGAGTCGGCTACACCTATATGTTCGGTCATTCCGGCAAGAAGCTTTTATTTATGGGTCAGGATTTCGGACAGGAAAGGGAATGGAGTGAAGCAAGAGAGCTTGACTGGTTCCTTTTGCAGGAGCCGTTAAACAGAGGTATGAAGGAATTTATGGGAGAGCTGCTTAAGATGTACCGTAAATATCCCTGCCTGTATACCATCGATAACAGCTGGAAAGGCTTTGAGTGGATGAATGCGGATGACAAAGACCGCAGCACCTATACCTTCGTCCGCAGGACTAAGGATGGCAGGAACAATCTGCTCTTTGTCTTAAATATGACTCCCATGACATGGGAAAATTACCAGATTTCCGTACCGGCAAAGAAGAAATACAAGCTGGTGCTGAACAGCAACGAAGAACGCTTCGGCGGAAACGGTCACAAGATTCCCGAGGTTGTAGAGGCGAAAGCCAAGCCTTTATGTGGAAGAAAATACTCTATCTCCATTGATTTAGCGCCTTATACAGCTGCGGTATTTGTATTTTAGAGGTTAAGAAAAGAAAAAAAAGTGACGAAATAAAAGGTGAGCACACGGATGTGCTCGCCTTTTTCCTTTTTGGGAGCATACCCAACGGAAAAATAATTTGCAGGATGCAGGTAATTAAAAGAGGAACAAAGGCATGAAGATTACGTTTGACAATTCCGTACAGATGAGTGCGGAACAGACAAATACATACCGGGCGCATGCGGAGAGCAAATATATTGCAGGCAATTACGGAGCGGGAAACCGTGCGGCAGGCAATATTATGACAGCATGCACACAGACGAGGGACATTTCTGACAATGTTATGAATCGTAATGCCTACGATTTTTCCAAAAGCCGGGGACTCCGTGGATGGAATGCAGAGGACTTAAAGCAGAACGCGGGTGCGGAAAATGTAAGCCAGATGCATAATTTTATGGCAGTAATGTCCAATTCTTTATCTGACGAAGATTTTGCAAAAATGCAGAAAGACGGTTATGACCCAAAAGATATTAATGCAGAGGATATGGTAACCATTTTAGATACCATAAAAGCAGAGCTTTTGAAAGCGGACGTGCATGTAGCGGGTTATACCGACAGCATAGACAGCGATACCCTGTTAAAGATAACGGGCAGTCAGGGATATGCCAGACAGTTAAGTGAAGAGGATGCCGGTCATATGGCGGAGTGCATGGCAGCGGAGGACATTCCCCTGACAGAGGAGAACCTGACGGATGCCGGCGAAGCATGGCAGCGGGGACAGGAACTGACAGAGATGTCGGATGGAAGTCTGCGGTTTATGATTACCAATGAACTGGCGCCCACCATAGACAATCTGTATCTGGCGCAGCATTCCGGAGCCGGCTCCTATGCCGGACCGTCGGCTGGTTTTATT
>ERZ780003.26-NODE-26-length-51979-cov-7.57698_pt1 | contig 51979 bp, 54 predicted proteins | sample MGYA00511931_ERZ780003 | MGnify/ENA primary metagenome ERZ780003 (study PRJEB29588, sample SAMEA2162297) | human gut metagenome | biome: human gut; feature: human-associated habitat; material: faeces | place: Denmark | collected 2008/2010 ... | reverse complement strand
GGCCCCTGCGTAATACCATACGGCAAAACCCCCCCCCCGCCATGAGCCTGATTGGCATTATCGGCTGTATGACCATTATGGTAGGGTGTCTGGGTATGCGCGATACCATGGATGAGTTTTTAGACATCTCCTTTGGGACCGCCACCAATTATGCTTCCCGCATCTTTTTAACGGAAGATGCCACGGAGGCGGACGCAGACCGCCTGCTTAACGAATACAACGCAGACCGCAGCGCTTCCGTAAGCATTCAATCAGGAGACAAAGCGGTTTCCCTGGATATTTATGACATTACCCACGACACAGTCCGTTTTATCGACCGGCAGTCAAACACCGTTGCCTTACAAAATGACGGTGCTTACATCTGTTCCCGTATTGCCGAGGACAGAAACCTAAAGGTGGGGGACACCTTCACCGTCAACCCTTACGGCTCGGACGATACCTATACACTCCGGGTAGCCGGCATCCTGCATTCCATGTCGGAAAACGTCGTTGTGACCGCTTCCTATGCAGATACACTGAAAATTCCCTACACATTTTCTTCTCTGTATACTGCGGTGGAAAAGCAGGATATTGCGGCGGACGACGCGATTAAAAGCATCCAGTCCAAGCAGATGATTATGGACTCCTTTGATGTATTTACGGAAATAATGAATTTAATGATTTCCCTGATGGTGATTGTTGCCATGATTTTAGGTATTGTGGTTCTTTACAACCTGGGCGTCATGAGCTATACGGAACGCTACCGGGAAATGGCTACCTTAAAGGTACTGGGCTTTAGGGATAAAAAAATCGGGGCACTTCTCATTGACCAGAATCTCTGGGTTACCCTTTTGGGTATTCTCATCGGTATCCCTGCCGGCAGGGCAGCCCTGCAGTATCTCTTAAAAAAGCTTGCCGGAGAATATGAAATGAACATGGCAATTTACCCCGCCAGCTACCTTATCAGTATTGTACTGACCTTTGGTGTCTCCTTGCTTGTGAGCATCATGGTGTCACGTAAGAATAAAAAGATAGATATGGTAGAAGCCTTAAAAGGCACTGAATAACGCGTACTGACTTTAGTTTTCATAATACATTCTCTCATAAAAAGAAGCGATTGGATTTTCCAACCGCTTCTTTTTCATTTTATCCTATCTTATTCTGCAAACAGAGCTGTGGACAGGTATCTGTCACCGGTATCGGGGAGCAGAACCACGATGGTCTTGCCCTCATTTTCGGGACGCTTTGCCAGTTCTACTGCTGCATGTACGGCTGCACCGGAAGAAATACCGACTAATACGCCTTCCTTATGTCCGATTTTTCTGCCCATAGCGAATGCATCCTCATCTGCCACCGGAATGATTTCGTCATATACTTTGGTATCCAGTACTTCGGGAACGAAGCCTGCACCGATACCCTGAATTTTGTGTGCACCGGGTGTTCCTTTGGATAATACAGGGGAAGAAGCAGGTTCAACAGCCACTACCTTCACATCTGCTTTCCTGGACTTTAAGTATTTGCCGACACCGGTTACGGTACCGCCGGTACCTACACCTGCTACAAATACATCTACTTCGCCGTCGGTATCTTCAAAAATTTCCGGGCCGGTGGTTTCAAAATGTGCCTTCGGGTTAGCAGGATTTACAAACTGCCCTGCGATGAATGCACCGGGAATTTCTTTTGCCAATTCTTCCGCCTTGGCAATCGCACCCTTCATACCCTTAGCTCCTTCGGAAAGTACTAATTCTGCGCCGTAGGCTTTCATGAGCTGTCTTCTTTCTACAGACATGGTTTCGGGCATTACGATGATAATTCGGTAACCTCTGGCTGCTGCAACGGCTGCCAGACCGATACCGGTGTTGCCGGAAGTAGGTTCAATAATAACGGAGTCTTTGGTAAGTTTTCCGGTTGCTTCTGCGTCATCCAGAATGGCCTTTGCAACACGGTCCTTTACGGAACCTGCAGGGTTAAAATACTCTAACTTTGCTAAGACTTTTGCTTTCAGTCCGTATTCCTGCTCAATATGGGTGAGCTCCAATAAGGGTGTCTTTCCGATTAACTGATCTGCTGATGTATAAACCTTTGCCATAATAGTATCCTCCTCGTTAGGTCGTTTTTTATGTTAAAACTGTTATACACCTACAAAACCTACGTTGTCAATAGGTTTTGTAAATTTTTATTATTTTTCTACTAAATTGCTTATCCACATACCTTTTTTTACCATAATAAAGCCGATGACGCACTTAATCAGGTCGAGCAGCTGGCAGCACAGATACAGCGGCACAATGGGCATATCCGTGTAACGGCTTAAGAAATACGCACAGGGGATGCTGACCACCCATATAAATACACTGTCAAACAAAAACGTGATGACCGTCCTGCCTCCCGCTCTGATGGTAAAATAACAGGTATTCAGGAAAGCATTGACAGGAATATAAATCGCCACGATACGGATAAAGCCGGCAGCAAGCCCCCGTACCTTGTCCGTGGTATTGTAAATCATGGGGAAAAAGGGCGCCAGGATAAAGAGCGCAAGCCCCACCGCCATACAGGTCAAAACAGAAAAGACAATAAGCCTGGTGTCTGTTTCCTTCGCTTCTTCCATTTTTCCGGCTCCTAAAAGCTGACCGATGATAATTGCCACCGCATTGCCCATGGAAATGTAAACTACGCTGAACAGATTGGAAATTGTGGAAGAAATATTCAATCCTGCTACTACATCCAGTCCCCTCATGGAGTAACACTGGGTCATAACCGCCATACCCATTGCCCACAGCAGTTCGTTTGCCATCAGAGGCGTGCCCTTTATCAGTATCTTGGATACCAGACTGCCCGGAATATGCAGGCTTTCATAAGCGCCCTTGATAAACGGATAGAGGTCGGCATGCTTATGGGTATAGAGAACAACAATGACCATTTCCACGTAGCGTGCCAGCACCGTTGCAATGGCGGCGCCAACTACACCCAGTCTGGGAAAACCTAAAAGGCCGAAAATCAGCACTGCATTGAAGCACATATTGACGCCCACCGCCGCCATACTGGCTTTCATGGGCAGAATGGTTTCCCCGCATTCTCGCAGGGTACTGGTATAACACTGACTGACTGCAAAGGGCGGTATGCCGATTAACATCACCAAAAGATACTGTCTGCCGTAATGAAGAGCTGCCCGCAACGCCGCCGGGTCCGTGGTTTCCTCTTCATGCAGATACAGACTGATGAGGTTTTCTCCGGCAAAATAAAATAACAGGCAGGCGCACAGTGTCACAATAAAAACCGCTATCAGCTTAAAACGAAAGGTATGACGCACCCCGTCGTGCTTGCCGCAGCCGTAAAACTGTGCACCGAAAATGCCGGCGCCGGATATGACACCGAAAGCGCCCAGATTAAACACAAACATAAGCTGGTTGACTATCGCCACGCCCGACATCTGCTCGGTGCCCACTCTTCCCACCATGATGTTGTCCAACAGACTTACGAAGTTCGTAATGCCGTTCTGAATCATAATGGGCAGCACAACTCCAAGGACCATAAGATAAAATGCCTTATCGCCCAGATACTTTTTCTTAAAATTTTCCATGTTTCTCTCCCTTTTTATTCTGCGGCAGATTTACTCTTTCTGCCTGTGTCTTTCATGCAGCATCTCCGCTGCTTATTCTACGCCGCGCAGCTCCGCTTTTTTCACATAGGGCTTCACAAGCTGCAGAAAGCTCTCTAATTCTTCCTTTTCAAAGGCGGAATAGCCTTTTTTGATTACATTCTCATTGTCCCGGTACGATTGCAGATAATATGCCTCTGCCCCCTCAATCCACTGCCCCATTTTGGCAAAGTCCTCTTCTTCATGAAGTCCTTTTACCACAGTGGTCCGAAATTCATAGACGATCCCGGAATGCAGGAGCAAGTCCACGCTCTCCTCTAACTTTTCTATCTCCAAATCCGGCTTTCCAACTGTCAGCGCATATTTTTCCCGACTGTTTTTCAAATCCATTGCCACATAGTCCAGGAGCTTTTCTTTTAAAAGACCCTGCAGCACTCCCGGTCTGTAGCCGTTGGTGTCCAGCTTCACCAGAAGACCCAGTTCTTTTATTTTACGGATAAAATCCGCCAGATCCGGCTGCAGGGTGGGCTCTCCGCCCGTAATACATACGCCGGAAAGTATATTTTTTCTCTTTTTTAAGAACGCAATCACCTCTTCTTCCGAAATCACCGGAAACTCACCCGGATGCAGCACCAGATCGCCGTTGTGGCAGAATGGGCAGCAAAAATTACAGCCCCCTGTAAAAACAGTGGCTGCTACGTGTTCGGGATAATCCAATAAGGTTGTTTTATTTAATCCATGTATCTGCATTTCGGTTGCCTCTTTTCCTTCCTGCAGTTATAATAAAAATACAAGAATCCGTCCACCGGATAATTTCTATCATACCAATAAAAAGAGACAAACGCAAGTGCGGCTCCGTGCGGAAGCTATGATATTAAATAAGGAAATGAAAATGGAAAACAACAATCAGGATAAGCGGAAAGACAATGCTCTTATGCAGCATGAAAAATATATGAAGGAAGCCATAAAACAGGCGAAAAAAGCATATAAATTAGGAGAGGTTCCCATCGGCTGCGTGATTGTGTATGAGGGCAAAATCATCGGACGAGGCTACAACCGACGCAAAACGGACAAGAACACACTCTCCCATGCGGAAATCATTGCCATCAGAAAGGCAAGCAGGGTCATGGGAGACTGGCGTCTAGAGGGCTGTCAGCTCTATGTAACTTTAGAGCCCTGTCAGATGTGCGCCGGAGCGATCGTACAGGCACGCATTCCCGAGGTTTACATGGGCTGTATGAATCCCAAGGCAGGTTGTGCCGGTTCTATCTTAAATATCCTGCAGATGCCCGAATTTAACCATCAGGTTGCTGTTACGCGGGGCATACTGGAAGAGGAATGCAGCAATATGCTGAAAACATTTTTTAAAGAGCTGCGCCTGCGGCTTAGGCAGGAGAAAGAGAACTCTTGACACTTTCCTAAAAAACCGATATACTTAATATGCCGTGCATATGCCTTTAGGCGGGCATTTCTATGGCTGGCTTTCTGAAGCGATGTTGAAGTTTGGGTCTTACGCAATGGACATCCACGAACCGTGTCAGGGTGGGAACACAGCAGCACTAAGAGGAACCGTTCATGTGCCGTAAGGGTGCCTGGCGGAGTCGTTTTCAGGGGTACCGCATAGAAGTGTCTACCCAAATGTGTATGCGCGGTTTTTCTATGCTCGGCGGGACAATCTGATGCATGTTTTTCATTTAATGCCCGGGCGGCATAAGGCTTGCTGTTTTAAGGAATGGTGATTTCGATGGGTTGTAAATTATGCAAAAGAGAATGTAATGCGGACAGAGCACATGGGGAATGCGGCTATTGCGGAGAAAGCGACGGTATATGGGTAGCGCGCGCTGCCCTGCATTTGTGGGAGGAACCCTGCATCTGCGGCAAAGCCGGCTCCGGCGCCGTGTTCTTCTGCGGCTGCCCGCTGCATTGTGTTTACTGCCAGAATGCCTCTATTTCCTGCGGACATGCCGGGGAGGCTGCCTCACCGAAATGCATCACCGCAGAAAGGCTTACGGAAATTTTTTTGTCCCTGCAGTCCCAGGATGCCTGCAACATTAACCTCATTACCCCGACACAGTACATCCCGCAGATTATTACCGCCTTAAAGAGTGCAAAAAAACAGGGCCTTTCCATCCCCGTTGTCTACAATACCGGCACCTATGAAAAGCCCGAAGTCCTGCGTTCCTTAAGCGGTCTTGTTGACATTTATCTGCCGGATTTCAAATACTATTCCCACAGACTTTCCGAAAAATACTCCGCTGCACCGGACTATCGGGAAGCGGCTGCCGCCGCGCTTGCGGAAATGGTACGCCAGACCGGCGCACCCGTATACGATGAAAACACCGGACTGATGAAATCCGGTGTTATTGTCCGTCATATGATGCTTCCCGGCCACCTGCAGGACTCTAAAAAGGTGCTGTCCTATCTCCGCGATACCTATGGCGATACCATTGTTTACAGTGTTATGAGCCAGTACACTCCTGTCAGGATGTTTCCCGACATGCCCGAACTGAACCGCCGTGTTTCCCACCGGGAATACAATGCCCTTCTGGACTATTGTCTGTCCATCGGCATCGAGGACGGCTACATGCAGGAAGGCGAAGCGGCGGAAAGCAGCTTTATCCCCTCTTTTAATGGGGAAGGCGTATAAGCTTCGTCTATATCTCTACCCGTTTCATGTAATAGCCAAAACTGCCGTCCTGGACGGCATCCCCGTCTCCTTCAAACCCTTCAAATCCAAAGAGCAGAGCTGCCTGTTTTTCTCTCTCGTAGTAAACTCCGGGCACGCCCAGATAATAATTATCGTCTATTCCTTCCTTTATTTTTGTCAAAATCAGATGTCCGTAGTTATAATACCCGTGCAGCAGGAAACTGTTTTGCACCATTTCCTGATAGTGCTCCGACAGGATTACGAAATCGCAGGGAGCTATGGATAAATATTCCCTGACGTCCCCGAATGGCTGGATTTTAGGATAGATGCGGTTAAGCTGCTCCCATTTGTTGGGGGAAATCTGCCCTGCCTGCATTTTCCGCTGTGAGCGCAGGAACGGGGCTTCGGCGGCTTGCTCCGGCTCATGGGACCGTGCTTCATCCTCTGCAAGTGGGGCGGCTTGCTGAGGTTCTTCGGCTTCCGGCATTGGCTGCGGGACTTCTGTAGCTGGCTCATGTGGCGGCAAATCCGGTTGAATTTCTCCCGCAGGTGCGGCATCCTGCTGCATCTCCTCAGCTTCAGGCATGGGCTGTACTTCTACACCCGGTTCGTCCTGCCGCATTTCTTCATTCCCCGGCATGGGCTGCGGTTCCAGCATCGTATCGTCGTATGCATCCAGTACGGTCTGCGCTGCCGATACCGGTCCCATGGCCCGCACTCCCGCCATCGGTTCTTCGGCAGTCTGCGCGGATGCAAGCATGGCAGGCTCTGGTTCGTTCTGCGGCGCTGTTTCCGGAGCCTCCGCTTTTTGTTTTTCCCGATTTCGCCAGATTCCCCTCAAAAATCTGGTTTCGGAAAGTTTTATGATAATTCCGTCACACCCCTCGTAAGGAATTCCGGTTCCGGCTAAGTTTTCATTATGCCAGATGCCGGCATACTCTGCGGTTCCGTACTGCAGATAAATGGTGTCTGCGGGATAGCCTTCTCCTTCCGAAAGCAGCATGAGCTCTCCCCGGCAGGAGTCCGTAGGATACAGTCCCCTGATATGTATCTGCACACGGCTTTCTTCCCCTCTCGCTTCCCACTTAATCACACCGCCGTTTTTTATTTTATTCTCCCGCTCAACATAGTCTAAATAAATAATTTTTTTCTGAAAAAAAATCTTGTCCCCTTTTTCCATATCCGCAAAATCCCCTTAGCCAATTCCTTTAGTGATATATATGCGGAATATCCGAAAAATATGACAAGATTTTTCTCAATCCTTCTGTTTAATAATATGTTTCATCACAAACTGCATCATGGGGCCTATGGCAATGACGCAGACTACGGTGCCGATGCCGATAACGCCGCCGAAGAAATAGCCGCAGACAAGGTAGCAGGCATCCACCAGCACCCGGATAAGTCCAAAGGGCTTTTTCGTGCGGTTGGCAATGGCAAGGTACAGCGCATCGTTTGGAGCCACGCCTATTCCCGCGGATTTAAGCAGTGGAAAACCTATGGAAACGACCACGCAGGTCAGGGCAAATTCCAGTGCAATAACCGGTATGGACGGCTCTTTCGGTAAAACAACGGTCAGCACCTTTGCCATGCCGTCCAGAAACAGTCCCGCAAATGCCACGGCAAATACCATGCCAATCTTAAACTGCGTCCTGTCCAGCAGAAACACAATGATTAAATGATTTTGTCTTTTCATTCATAAAAAATAAACCGGCTTCGTGTAATTTATTTGCAAAAATTTAGTACTCCATGGTGTCCAGGTACTTCATGTAGTTTACGACCATGAGAGCAATCTTGAAGGTCAGGGCATCGTCGAAGATGCGGATGTCCAGTCCCGTGCATTTCTGCATTTTCTCAATACGGTAAACCAGCGTATTCCGGTGCACAAACAACTGTCTGGAGGTTTCGGAAACGTTCAGGTTGTTTTCAAAGAACTTATTGATGGTTGTGAGCATTTCCTCATCCAGTTCCTCCGGAATGGAGTCACCGAAAATCTCCTTGATGAAAATTCTGCACAGGTTAATGGGAAGCTGGTAAATCAAACGTCCTATTCCCAGTGTGCTGTATGCCATAACATCCTTTTCCGCGTAGAAAATCTTGCCAACATCCAGAGACATTTTCGCTTCCTTATAGGATTTGGAAACGTCCTTAAGCTCCGACACCACAGTACCGAAGGCAACCTTGACGTTGAGCATGGCTTCCGTATTCATCATATCCACTATGGTGTTGGCAATATCCAGAAGGGAGTCCTGGGTATAACCATCCTCCAGGGATTTAATCAAAATTACATTGCTTTCATCCACAGAGGTAATGTAATCGCCGTTCTGTACGGAAAACATTCCTTTCAGAAGCTCTGTGACAATACCGTCCTTTTCCGATTTTGTTTCAATCAAATAAACCAGGCGGGGTACACTGACCTCAATGTGCAGCTTTTTAGCCCGGTTGTAGATATCCACTAAAAGCAGGTTGTCTAAAAGCAGGTTCTGGAAGAAATTGTTTCTGTCAAACTTCTCCTTATACGCAATAATCAGATTTTGCAGCTGGCAGACAGCGATTTTCCCCACCATGTAAACATCGTCCGAGGTTCCTCTTGCCACCAGTATATACACAACTTCCCCCTCATCCAGCACTTTCAGCAGGTGTTCATTGCCAATCACCTGACTGTCTGCCGGTGATTGGGCAAAACTTGTCACAAAGTCATTGGAAAGGCTTCCTTTTTCTGCTGTAGACGCTACCAGACTGCCTGTGATGTCGTAGATGCAAAGGTCAACCTTGGTAATCGCTTTTAATTCGTCAATGCTCGTCTGAATAATCTGGTTTGAAATCATAAACCGAAATCCCCTCTTTCTATTAGCCGTAAATGCAAAAACGGGGGTGCATATGCACCCCCGAAGTGTTTGTTTATTAGTTGGTAATAACCTGCTCGGTATCCTTATCGAATACGTGAATTTTTTCAACATCCAGAGCAAATCTTACGGTATCGCCAGGTCTTGCAGTGGTACGGGAATCTACTCTTGCAGTTACAGGGAACTCTTCCAGATCGAAGTACAGATATACTTCAGCACCCAGTAATTCGTATACCTTGATGGTAGATTCGAATACACTGTTAGGAGAAGCTTCGATGTACATTTCGGAATCATATACATCTTCAGGACGGATACCGAAGGTAACAACCTTTCCGTCATAACCACCGTCAATCAGCTTCTTGGATTTAGCAGGAGGAAGAGGAATGCTGTGACCGGCAATCTTTAAGTTAGCTACATCGCCTGCTACTTCTACAGTTGCATCTAAGAAGTTCATCTGCGGAGATCCCATAAATCCTGCTACGAACAGGTTGCAAGGCTTCTCGTAAAGATTCTGAGGAGTATCTACCTGCTGGATAACGCCATCCTTCATAACTACGATTCTGGTACCCAGTGTCATAGCTTCGGTCTGGTCATGTGTTACGTAGATGATGGTGGTACCTAATCTCTGATGTAATTTAGCGATTTCGATACGCATCTGTACACGGAGTTTTGCATCCAGGTTGGAAAGAGGTTCGTCCATAAGGAATACCTTAGGATTACGAACGATTGCACGACCCATGGCAACACGCTGTCTCTGACCACCGGAAAGAGCCTTAGGCTTTCTGTCCAGAAGGGGAGTCAGGTCAAGGATCTTAGCTGCATCTTTTACCATCTTATCGATTTCATCCTTCGGAACTTTTCTTAACTTAAGTCCGAAAGCCATGTTGTCATATACAGACATATGAGGATACAGAGCGTAGTTCTGGAATACCATTGCGATATCTCTGTCCTTAGGTTCTACATCGTTTACGATTCTGTCGCCGATTCTTAATTCACCGGAAGAGATATCTTCCAGACCTGCGATCATACGAAGAGTGGTGGACTTACCGCATCCGGAAGGTCCTACGAAAATAATGAATTCCTGATCTGCAATTTCAAGGTTGAAGTTCTTAACTGCTTCGAAACCGTTAGGATATACTTTGCAGACATTTTTTAATGATAAACTTGCCATATTTTATGACTCCTTTCTTGCTGTACAAATAAATACATTCGGCCTAACCTTGTTTTAGTATACCGAATAATTCCATTTCTTGCTATAACACTATTTCACAAAGTTTTCGTTGGGCTTTGTAAAAATTGCTTATGCTCCGGTTCAAATCGGGCACTTTGTACAAACTTTACCGCTTTTAGTATACAATCTGCCGAACCGTTCCTATGGTTCCGTACTCTCTTCTCCATAAAAAGCCAGCCGGTTCTTTCCCTTCTTTTTTGCCACATACATTGCCTGGTCCGCCGCTCTATACAGACCTTCAAAGGTCTGGGCATCCTTGGGATATACGGCTGCGCCGATGCTGGCGGTAGCGGAGTACTTCACATAGCTGCCTGCCTGAAAGCTCTGGAAAAACTTTTCCAGACGCTTTGCTTCCTTCTTAATAATGGCATCTTCTTTCATGTTGCACAAGAATACCATAAATTCATCGCCGCCGGTACGTCCGATAATATCACTGGCACGGAATTCTCCGCAGATATGCTTTCCCAGTGTCTTCAGCACCTCGTCTCCGAATGCATGCCCCATGGTATCGTTAATTTTCTTAAAATTATCAATATCCACTACGAACATCACTGCCATCTCGTCGGGATGGGCTGCCAGATGTTCTTTAATTTTCCGTTCCGTTGCAATCTTATTGTTTAATGTGGTAAGCAGATCCGTATCGGCTTTATCCTCTAACGCTTTCTTTTTTTCATTTTCATGGTTCTTTTCCACCACATCGATAATAGTCAGAACCACTATGAAAACTAACAGGACTGCCATAATCTGCAGGGCTATGGAATACAGCGGTCTCCAGCCTGTATGCACCTGCTCGTTCACATAAGTCTGCTCAGCGCCTATAATGAGAAAATAATCGTCGTCCAGAACCGGTACTTCAAACAGGGTATAGGAATAATCCCCGTAAGTATACGCCTTCGTGCACGTCTGATTGTTCTTCATCTGTGATTTTAAAACCTCTGTCTGAAAGCTGTCGTCCGTCAAAGTCCTCAGGGTCTTTATGTAATCATCGGAAGCTACGCAGAAGGGATTTTCCTTTGCCTGCGCCTTTTCATCCAGATACACCACTTTTCCGTTCTTATCCAAAATCAGATAAAAGGCATTGCCGCCGAAATTTTTCGTTATGTTCTGTCCGGCAATCAGTTTCCTGTCGTAGGCACAGATTGCATACCCTGTGACTGCACCCTCCTTTTCGATGGGAGCGGCCGCATAAAAAGAATCACTGCCCGCATATATATTGCCGTTCTGTTTACTTTCCCGGTTAATCTCCGCAGCCTTTGCATACCGTGTCATTTCCTCTTCTGTCAGTTCCTCGCCGCCGGCACGGTAGCCGGTTCCGTCCATATCGTAAATAAAAATATCCTCTAAACCGGTCGTATCAAGGAATGCCTGCATTACCTTGTCCACATCTCCGGCATTGTCATATTCCAGGTATTTTGCTATGACCTCCACGGCTTTCTCCGCTGAACGAAAGGTTTTATCAATCTGCTGCCCCGCAACGAGCGCCTGTGCCTCCAGATTGTCCCTCACCGTTTTCTTCTCCTGTTCCATGCTGACGGAAAGGGAACGAATCAGCAGAACGGAAATTGCCAGCACAAGAACAGCTGTAGGCAGTACCTTTCTGCAGAGAAAACTGCCTATTCGGTTATCCTTCATTATTTATCCTCTTGCTTCTCTTCAAACATAGGCTTGTCGCTGAAGATTTTTTCCTCCTCCGTCTCAGCATTTTCCTCTCCTGAGGTCTCTTTTTCCTCTTCCTGACCGGCTAAAATTTTCTCCTCCAGCTGCTTGAAAAATTTGCTGTACAGGGCTGCACTGCAATACACCGGCACCGAAACTCCAAACAGGAACACTATCGGGAACAGGTAGAAATTGGAAATCCACAAAAGCACCCACGGGCAGACATATAAGACTACCATGGCTATGGTGTAGGGGAACTTCATCATACTGATGGCAAAAGCATTTTTCATGGTATTTTTTATGGTATTGATAAATTTTGCCTGTACGGCATAAACCCATACCACATAAAAAACGTACATAATGGCTGCTGCCATAATCAGAACCTGCACCACCCTGGGGATATGGATGTTGGAATTTTCATTCATAAGGAAAATATCCGTCACGAAAATCGTCAGCAGCAGCAGGTTGATAACACCGAGAATAAATCCCTGCTTGAAGTTCACCTTAAATGCCTTAAAAAAGTCCCTGGTAATATATCCCTCTTCGTTACGGTACATTTTCAGCTCCACATAATGTGCTGCGGAAAGTGCGGGGCCTATGGTCACAATGGGAATACAACAGATAAGGGTGAGGATGTTTAACCACATCAGATCCGCAAACTTGTTTAATATCCTCATCAAGGGACTGTCCATATCAAATATTCTACTCATTTTGTGCTTTCCTCCTACAAAAATCTCTCCATGGAAGTCACCCGGATACCGGAGAAGCTTTCCTCCGGTGCGCACGCATGAAATCCTGTTTTGCGGTAAAAAGCTACCGCATAGGGCGCCGCTTTGACAGACATATAGATTTCTCCCCTGACATCCCTGAGATACTTTGCCATTGTCTCTATCAGTGCCCTGCCCACTCCCTGCATATGATATTCTTCGTCTACAAATAACAGAGAAATAAAATTCCTTCCTCTTACGGAAATTTCTCCGATAATTTTTTCACCATCTAATGCTACCAGCATGGGATATCTCCCGTTCAAAAACATCTGGTAAATCTTTCCGTTTGTCAGAAAATCCTGAAAATTAACAACGCCCTCTTCTGTGTAATCAGCTGCTTCGAAGCGCATAAACGTCCGCCAGACCATCTGCATGGTTTCCGGCCAGTCCTCCGGCTTTGCCCATCTGATCGTATAAGGAATATCCCGGATATTACTCATATAAATCTCCATTCCTTCAAAAGCCTTATTCCGTTCTAAACGTTAATTAAATCATTATAGCAAATGGGACCTTATCTCACAAGGTGTTGTTTTACCCAATTTTCAATATCTTTCATAATATCGTACCGGTCCGTTTCATTCATCAGCTCATGACGGTCCTTCGGGTACAGCTTTAAGGTAACGTCCTCCACGCCCGCTTCTATCAGAGCATTGTAGGTCTTTTTTACCCCTTTTCCGTAGCCGCCCACAGGGTCGTCTTCACCGGAAATCACAAACAGCGGCAGATCCTTGGGGATTTTCTTCATATTGTCCATACTACAGGCACGGGAAACCAGCGTGCATAAGGTCTTGAAACCGTTTGGTGTAAAATAAAAGCCGCAGTTGTCGTCCGCAATATATTTGTCCACTCTCTCCGTTTCCCTGGACAGCCAGTCAAAGCCGGTGCGCGGCGACTCCACCTTTTTGTTGTAGGAGCCGAAGGTTACCTTGTCCAGAAACTTACTGGGTACATTTTTACCGTGGAATACCCCTACTAAGGAAGTTACGGCTTTCCCAAAAGACACGTACAGAGGGGACTGCATACCGGTACCCATAATGATGGCTCCCTGAATACCGGTGCCGTAACGGTAAATGTAGTTTCGGGTGATGAAGGAGCCCATGCTGTGTCCCAGGATAAAGTAAGGAACGCCCGGGTAAAGCTCCTGCGTCATTTTTTTCAGTCTGTGCACATCCCTGACCACAACCGTAGCCGGATCCTGCTCGCAAAAATATCCTTTAACCCCACCTTCGGGCACGGATTTTCCATGTCCTAAGTGGTCTTCTCCCGTCACAAGATAGCCTTTGCCGGTGAGGAACTCCGCCAGTTCCTCATACCGTTCCACATATTCCGCCATACCGTGCACAATCTGTATAATTCCCTGAATGTTTTCACTCTCCGGCAGCCATCTGACCGCATGGATTTTCGTGACATTGTCCCGGGACGCAAATGTAAACTCCTCTTTTTTCATAGATAACCCCATCTTTCTCTATAAAATACCGGACATTACCGTGTCCATCATTTCATAACCGCTTTGCAGATTAGCAGATTTCCGCACCTGCGGGCATGTCCTTCTCCGGCTTCATCAGTGCCAGATTGCCTTCCGCGTCCTCTGCGCATAACAGCATACCTTCGGAAAGAACCCCTGCCAGCTTGGCAGGCTTTAAGTTCACAAGAACCATAACCTTTTTGCCCACCATTTCTTCCGGTGAATAATAAGCCTTGATGCCGGACACAATCTGCTTTACCGTGCTGCCGATTTTAACCTGGGAGCAAAGAAGCTTCTTGGACTTGGGCACTGCTTCGCAGGCAATGATTTCACCTACCTGGAACTGCATAGCGGCAAAATCCTCATAGGAAATTTCCGGCTTTGCTTCGATATCAATGCCTTTTTCTTCCTCTTCTTCCTTTGCTTTGGCAGCCATCATGGCCTGTGCCAGTTCTTCTTCCTTCTTTGCCACTTCCTTCATATCCAGACGGGCAAACAGAATTTCAGGCTCTGCCGTTACCTTGTTGCCGCTCTCATACAGACCGAACTTCTTAAGGTCGCTGAAATCTCTTACGGAAGTATTCAGCTGTTTCACAATCTTTTCTGCGGTTTCGGGCATATAGGGCTGCAGAAGAGAGGCACCGATGGTAATGCTTTCCACTAAGTTGTAAAGCACGGTGGAAAGACGGTCGCTCTTTGCTTCGTCCTTTGCCAGTACCCAGGGTTCTGTTTCGTCAATGTATTTGTTGCAGCGCTTGAAGATACCGAAAATCTCGGTAATGGCATCTGCCACACGCAGGGTGCTCATCTTCTCTTTTACCTTGTCGTAGGTGCCGGTTACCACCGCCTTTAAGTCAGCATCCAGTGCTTCATCCACAGCGCCCTTATCGGCAACCACGCCGTCAAAGTATTTGTTGCTCATGGAAATGGTACGGTTTACTAAGTTGCCGAGTGTGTTGGCAAGGTCGGTATTGGTACGCTCCGCAATAAGCTCCCAGGTTGCGTTGCCGTCATTTTCATAAGGCATTTCATGAATCATATAGTAACGGACCGCATCCACGCCGAAGAAATCTACCAGATCATCGGCATAAATAATATTGCCCTTGGACTTGCTCATCTTGCCGCCGCTCATGAGTAACCAGGGATGTCCGAATACCTGCTTGGGCAGGGGTTCTCCCAGCGCCATCAGGAAAATGGGCCAGTAAATCGTATGGAAACGAATAATGTCCTTGCCGATAAGGTGTAAATCCGCCGGCCAGTACTTCTTGTACTGCTCGGTGCTGTTTCCATCCGCATCATAACCGATACCGGTGATATAGTTGGTCAGTGCATCCAGCCATACATAAACCACATGCTTCGGGTCGAAATCTACCGGAATTCCCCACTTGAAGGAGGTACGGGAGACACATAAATCCTGCAGCCCCGGCAGAAGGAAGTTGTTCATCATTTCGTTCTTGCGGGAAACCGGCTGGATAAATTCCGGATGGGTGTTGATATGCTCAATCAGGCGGTCTGCATACTTGCTCATCTTAAAGAAATATGCTTCTTCCTTGGCGGGCTTTACTTCTCTGCCGCAGTCCGGACATTTACCGTCCACAAGCTGGGACTCTGTCCAGAAGGATTCGCAGGGGGTACAGTATAAACCTTCATAGGAGCCTTTGTAAATATCGCCCTGGTCGTACAATTTCTTAAAAATCTTCTGTACCTGTTTTTCATGGTAATCGTCGGTAGTACGGATAAAGTGGTCGTAGGAAATGTTCAAAAGGTCGCACATATCCTTAATCTGTCCGGCTACCTTATCTACAAATTCCTTGGGTGTTACGCCGGCTTCGTTGGCCTTCAATTCGATTTTCTGACCGTGCTCATCGGTACCGGTCTGGAAATAGACGTCATAGCCCTCGGCTCTTTTATATCTGGCAATACTGTCTGCCAGCACGATTTCGTAGTTGTTTCCGATGTGAGGCTTGCCCGATGTGTAGGCAATGGCTGTTGTGATGTAATACTTTTCTTTGCTCATTTTTTACTTCCTTTCTCCCTAAAGCTTTCATTCATACTTCTTTATGCTTTCGCATGGCAAGGCGCCTGCTGCCGCGTAATACGGGACATTTCCTAATATAAAAACCCGCCTTCCCATACGTGATTCGTACAAGAAGACGGGAACTTGACCCGTGGTACCACTTCTCTTTATCCTTCCTTCACAGGAAAGACCTCTGCAAGTGCCTGTTAGCACTCTCCGCTATAACAGGCGGACCTGTTGCAGCCTAACCGTCCTGCCTTTGGGTCATCCCGCAAGCCGCCGGCTCAGTGCACTGCTCGGAAGCCATGTTCTCCAAAGTCCGTGTCTGTCTCCTTCCAGCCTGCATAAAAAACATGTCAGGGAGACTTCTCTGTAAGACCGTTCCAAGGGTACTCTCTTCGTCAACGCTTTCTTTTAAGAATAGCACACATTACAAAATCTGTCAAAAAAGATTGTCGGTTTTATTCTGTCTCTTTTTCCCGAATTTATTTGGAAAACATTATTTTTTCATCATTAAACATCCTGGTCAGGACAAAGGTAAGAATACCCGCATAAATCAGGTTGCATACCATGGTGAGCACCACATTCACGGTACTGCACTGGAAGGAGAAAATGTCGTACATGCTTCTCACGCTGTTAAATATCGGAATAAAGGAATAAGCAATGCTGCTCTCTCCGCCGCCGCTGAACATGGGAATGAGGCTGACACCCATTACGACAATCATAAGCGGCGAAATGGCGGTGCCCGCTGCCTTTACGCTCTTCGACATGGCGGAAATAATGGAAATTACCGCTACTAAAAGCAGGACGGTTGTTAAAATCAGTCCCAAAAGCAGACCATAATCAGCCACACTGTATACGCTGGCATCCATGCCGGAGCCTGCGTCCATTCCCATCAGGTTCGGCAGGGAAAGCATGGTGCCCAGGAAGCTGGACAGACCGGACAGCAGTGCAATGGCGCTTAAGCTGATGATTTTACCCAGTGCAAGAGAGCTTCTCTTCATCGGAGTAACAAGCAGGGTGGCGATGGTGCCTCTTTCCTTTTCTCCGGCAATGGACTCGGGTGCTACCGCCATACAGCCGCTGAACAGGAAAATCATTAACAGCATGGGCAGCATCATGGAGAATATCTGGCCTACCACGTCTTCCTTGGTGGCGCAGTCATACACACCGTCCCCGGCATTTATATCAAATTTGTTTGTCATGGATGCTTCATAGCTGTCTAAGAGGTCGTTTACCGTTCTCTTTATCTGTTCGGAGTCCGTTTTTGTGGAATTGTAGTAAATCTCCACATTGGGTGCAGCCACACCGCTTTTTACATCATAGGCTGCGATTTCCCCGGAAAAGTTCTCCGGGAATACCACCAGTACATCCGCTTCTTTATCCTGGATTTTCTGTTTTACGGCATCCGTATCCGCTTCCGCCGTATCCTTCCAGTCAGCGGAAAGCTCCTCAAAGGAGTTCTTCAGTTCGTCCGGCAGGTTTACCACATAAGCATCCGCCACATATGTGTCATCCGCCATGAACTGCTTCATCATGCCCTGCCCCATAATGGTATACATAATGTAAATCACAAGACCCGGCATAATAACGGTGGTAAAGAATAAATTTTTATCCCCGAAAAAGCGGGCAAATTCCTTTTTAATAATGGTCAGCATATCTTTTCTCATGCAATGTCACCTGCTTTCTCTTTATAAATCTCAAAAAATCTATCCTCTAAGCTCATTCCCTGACAGATGGCATCCAGGGTATCGCATGCTTCCATGTGACCGTTGATGATAATTCCCACTCTGTCGCAGATTTTTTCAATCAGGCTGAAAATATGGGTGGACACGATAATGGTCTTGCCCTGTGCCTTCAAGTCCAGCAAAAAGTCCGTCACCACCTTGGCGGTCAGAACATCCAGACCGTTTGTGGGTTCGTCGAAAATAATGATATCGGGGTCATGTACCAGAGAGATGGCAAGGGATGCCTTCTGCTTCATACCGGTGGACAGATTGCCTACCTTTACTTCGGCAAATTCATCAATGCCGAAACGCTTAAACAAAAGCTCTTTTCTCTGCTTTCTGCTCTCCGCATCCATGCCGTGTAAATCCGCAAAGAAATCAAACAGATAATTGGGGGTAAAGAAATCCTCCAGCTTCAGCTCGCTGGTTAAAAATCCAATCTTGCTGCGCACTTCTTCCGGTTCCATTACAATACTGGCGCCGTCCAGTACGGCATCCCCGCCGTCCGGTCGGATTAAGGTTGCCAGCATACGCAGTGTAGTGGTTTTGCCGGCGCCGTTAGGGCCTAACAGTCCGAACACTTCTCCTCTGTATGCGGTAAAGGAAAGGTCATTGACCGCCACCTTTACTTTTTCTTTAGTCTTTTCGATTTTCTGTTGTTTGGCAGACAGCTTAAATGTCTTTTTCAAGCCCTGCACCTTCAATATTTCTTCCATATTCCCTCTTTTCCACGCACTTAGGCTGTATGCAGCCGTGCGTTACTTGCATATACGAACTGTGCGCTTTTGTCCGCACAGGAATGCCTTCCGGCTGTTGTCAGTCATTCATCATCTTCTGTGCCTTTTTACAGGAAACATGATAGGTAATCACCTGAATCATCCAGATAAATGCCGGTACCAGCATGGGCAGAAGACCAATCTCGATTACCATGCCTAACATTAAGAAGATAAGCATGAATATCATGCAGGCAATCCCCGTTACCTGGACGGTATGATAAGATGCAATTCCTATCTGACGGCGTTCCGCTTCATCGCAGCTGTCATACCACTGCTTCTTGAATTTCTTATCATACAGACTTCCTTTCTTTTCCGGGTTCATTTCCTTGGTCATATTGACAATTACATGCTGCATATGAAAAGAACCGTATACATAGAGCAGAAAGAATGAAATGGTTATAACAAAGGAAACCATATCCTCCGCACACGGCAGACAATAGAAACCGATACCTGCGCATATGAAATTCATAATTGCCATTACATTGGCAAGGAGCAGGGAAATATTCAGGGCATCGTCTATTCTGTCGTAGTCCTCATCCAGATCCCTGCTTTCCTTCCGGATTTTCCGGGCTTTACGGTAAAAGTATTCCGAAGCTGCCCAGAACACTGCTCCCACTGCCACAGTAAGATAGCGGAACGGAATGGCAAGATTTCTCTGTACCATCAGGAAAATTTCCGGAAAGGACAATTCCCTTGCCGCCATATAATCGTCAAGAAAAACCATCAGAAATCCCGCCGTCCCCCCTACGATGCCGCCAATTCCACAGAGTGCAATAAACTTCCAGTAAAACTTTTTATCCTCTTTTTTAATCGTTTCCAGTCTTTTTGTATTTTTTTCCTGTCCCTTTTCTTCTGTTCTTTCTTCGTTTCTGACCTCATTCATCTTCTTTTCCCTCTCCTTCCTCATATTCAAAAATATCCTCTACCCGCACACCGAAATATCCGGCAATCTTCAGTGCCAGAGTAACGGAAGGAGAATAATCTCCCCTTTCAATCAGGCTGATGGTCTGACGGCTGGCATCCACCATGCTTCCCAGCTCCTGCTGGTTAATGTTCTTTTTTGCCCTGTATTCTTTCAAATGATTTTTCAAAGGCATATGCTTTCCTCACATTCTTTCTTAAAACCCCACATAATTAGAGATAAAGGCAAACAGAATATAAATTATAAATAAAAGCATGCCCCAGTTAATCCATGCTGCTGTGAATCCTCCCTTTGCCACATACTTCGGCGGCTTTACGAGGAAAAACTTCTTTTTGGCAAAGGCTACGATCAGAAGCACAATACCGGCGATGGCAAGGCACGCTAAAAGTCCCAGCCATGCATATAAAACAATGAGTTTCGGAAGCATATCGCCCATTATCGCCTCTAAGTTGCCGCTTGCTTCCGCCGATAACAGTTCATCGTATCCGGCCCACTGCAGGATACCGACAGAGCCGACGGATGTAGTCAGGTTTACCGCCATGTGTAAAAAGATGGTATATCGTATACGTCCGGTACGGATATAAATATAGGCAAACAGCATTCCTAAACCCGCCGCAAAAAAGCATTGGCTGAAATTTCCGTGGAACAGACCGAACATCAGGCCGGAAGTAAGAATTGCCATCCACTCTCCGTATTTTACAGTGCGGTCAATGATGAACTTACGGAAAATCATCTCCTCCACCATGGGCGCTAAAATCCCCACCGTAAGAATACGGTAAACCGGATTGGAATTTAACATCAGATTCTGCAGAGTAACGGCATCCGAAGAGCTGTTCCGGGTAAGCAGGCTGATTACAGTATCCAGTACAGTACCGATTACCATGCCGACGGCGCAGATGCCGGCACACATAAGCGCCGCAACAATCCACTGTCCGAATTTCATCTTATGCTGCATGATTTTTACACGGTCCTTTTTGCCCCCTATTAATAAATATAAAACCGGAAAAGCAATCATATACATGGGAATGATCATCATCCCCCAGGTAAACCATTCCGCAACATAAACACTTTCCCCAAACAATTCGGGAAGCGCCCATGCGTACAGGGCCTGTGCCGCCACAACAATGACCGCATACAAAAAAATTTTCCATTCTACCCGGCAGTAAGCCTTTCTCATGGGTTTCTTGTAGTCTTCCTGCGGTGCGCAGAGATTTCCATTGTTCTCAAATTGTCCTTCCATTTGTTTTCCTCCTGACATTTATTCTTGTCATTCTGACAACTATCCTTGTCATATACAATATCATTGACAAAGAAAGTTGTCAATATGTATTTCAATATGCATCTAAAATAAAAAAGGCACGGTAAATAAAAAAGGCACTGCCTGCTTATGCGGGCAATGCCTGAAGGGAGAATTTTTATTTATTAAATAGATTTTCCGGAATCCTATGCGATAACGGGCTCAAAACGAAGTCTTATATCGGGCAGGCTCTTTAAGGTGTAATAGTAGTTTTCCTGCCAGTCTTCGCCCTGGGAAGGGTCATTTTCACCGGTTGCGGGCGGTGCGAAAATACGAAGCTTCATTGTGCAGGGGCCGTCCAGCTTTTTATCGAAGAATGCGGGCATAAAGTCCACAAAGGTTACGCCGGGTGCTTTGTAGAACCAACGGCCGTTAATTTCGAGCATCAGGTTGGCATCCTTTAAGTCATCCTTGAAGTTAGCTTCCGCAAATACCGGGTCACCGTCAAAGGAAAGCTCCATTTCCACGCCTTCCGCATCCTCGGAGCCGCCCCAGCGGAGAGTTACGGGAAGTTCTTTTTCACCTTCATAAACCACACCGGGGTTGAAGAATTCATCCTGAATAATATCTCTGTAAGCGGCAAGCAGCGGCTGTTCCACACCTACATCCGGGTTGTTGGGGTCGGTAATTTCCAGTCCCAGACGGCCGTCATCTCGGAACTGATAGAAGGTAAATCCGCTGAACCATCTTTCCGGGTCTTCCTTAATCAGACGGCAGAAATCCTGTACCATTTTCACCTGATCGTAAGGTCCGGTGACATCGCCGTCGGCATTCATTTCGGACATTACCATGGGCTTCTTTTTTCCGCCGCAGAGCTCTTTATAACGCTCATAGCTTTTTTTCGTCATTTCATATACATATTCCGCAGACTCCTTCTTGTGGGAGAAATTGTCCTTTTCCGCCACTTCGTAAGGCCAGCCCCAGTTCAGCGCCATGTATTTGTCCACGGACCAGATATCGGTGGTGCGGACTGCTTCCGCAAATTCCTTCTCCTTGGTGATTTCGGAAGAATTGGGGTCTTCTGCTCCGCCAATGCAGAGAATGGTCTGCACATTGGGTGCATATTCCTTCAAAATCTTGTGGAAACGGACAAAGAAATCCGCTACCTCCTGATAGGAAGCACGTTTGTTAAAGGAGAACCAGTCTCCGGTAGCTTCATGGTTCAGGCGGAGCATCATGCGTCCGAAGGTACGCAGGTTTTTCGCAATCGCAATAATGTGCTCATCCGTTACATGGGGGTCGCAGGTCAGGGTCAGTATAACATCCTGTCCATGGCGTCTGACATCGCGCATGCAGGTAAAAGCCTCCCCGTCCATATTGCCGTTCAGTCCGCCTCTGAAGGGGAAATAATTGTCGTAAGGATAATCCCATGCAAAGCTGATTTCTTTATCGGCATAAGCATCCTGTGCTCTTGCGGGCCATGCTTCGTCCAGAGGGTAATAGCAGTACATCAGGTTGATGCCTCTGTGCGGTCTGTGAAGCTTCTGCAGGATATAATCCTGGTTCACATAAAATCCTCTTTCGCTGCCGTCGCTTAAATCCACGGCAAATTTTGCGGGTGTTAATCTGACACCTTTTACATTGCTCATTGACACATCCTCCATTGTCTTATTGCTTTCTATTGCATTTTCCTGTATTATCTCCTTATTTTATCTTAAATTGCTTTTTATGACTACTCAAATTTTTATCGTTGTTTTGCCTTACTTTTTATGTATCGCAGCTTTTCATCCGGGATTTTCATTCTAAAAGGACTGGTTCTTCCCATCTCTTTTGTTTATAATGGTTTAAAATCAGAATGTTTTACTGAAACAAACAGAAAGGTCGGTACTTATGAACAACAATTCCTATCGTCAGAAACTGCATCTGGAGCCCCCTCAGGGCTGGATGAACGACCCTAACGGTCTTTCTTATTTTGATAACAAATACCATGTTTACTTCCAGTACTCCCCCTTCGATGCCGAAGGCAGCGGTGACCGCGGCTGGGGCCATTTTGAAAGCACCAATCTGGTAAACTGGACTTACACCGGCATGGTTATCCGCCCGGACATGCCTGCGGATAAGGACGGCGCCTATTCCGGCAGCGCCATTGTCTGCGGCGACTCCCTGGAAATTTTTTATACCGGTAATGTGCTGGAGGACGGAGACTACGACTATACCACCGCCGGCAGAGGCGCCAATGTCATCCACGTATCCACGAAGGACGGCCACACCATGAGCGAAAAGGAAGTCCTCCTCACCAATGCGGACTATCCCGATTTCTGCTGCTGCCATGTCCGCGACCCCAAGGTCTGGAAAGAGGGCGGTAAATACCATATGGTTCTGGGCGCCAGAACGAAAACGGACGAGGGCTGCGTCCTGTTCTATGAATCGGATGATCTGAAAAACTGGCGCTACACCGGTCATGATGCCGTGCCGGATTTTGCCTATATGTGGGAATGTCCCGACTGTTTCCGGGTGGACAGCCACCGCTACTTAAGTATTTCCCCGCAGGGACTGCCCACTTATGAGGAAAAATTTCAAAATCTGTACCAGTCCGGTTATTTTATTTACGATGATGTCCTTACGGACTTTGAAGAATGGGACTACGGCTTTGATTTTTATGCACCGCAGACCTTTGAAACACCGAACGGCAGAAGAATTCTGGTGGGCTGGATGGGTATCGGCGACTCCGCCTATGAAAACCTGACCGTTCCCCTGGGTTGGCAGCACTGTCTTACGGTTCCGAGAGAAATCACCAGACGGACGGACGGCGTCCTGCTGCAGAATCCCGTACCCGAAATTTTATCCTGGGCGGGCACAGGCTCCCCTGTTTCCGAAAAAAAATCCGTCGATGTTTCCCTGCCCTTCCTCTTTTACGGAGAAACCGGGGCTGCTTTTTCCATTGCCCTGTCGGATTTCTGCACCATGACCTATGAAGACGGTCTGTTCACCCTGCTGTTTACCGACATGTCTGTCAGTGGTGGCAGAACTCTCCGCAAATGCCGTCTGAGGGAATGCCGTAACATCCGCATTCTCGCCGACATGTCCAGTCTGGAGATTTACTTAAACGGCGGAGAAAAGGTATTGAGCACCCGTTTTTATCCCAGAGAGGACAATGTAATTCTTTCCGTGAAAAAAATGAAAGGGGAGGTCTTCCCCTTTCATCTGTAAGTGACAGCCGCCTTAACGGGCGGCTGTTATTTTTTGCATTGCGCTTAATTTACTTTCCACTTGGCGTAAAGTGTTAAGTTGCCGTAAGAACCGGCAGAAATTTTGGTAATTCTCTTCTTACATGCTTTATCCGTATACCAGCCAAGGAATGTGTAACCCAGTTTTTCGGGATTATAAAGAAGCAGTTCTTCATCCTCCACTGTGTAGGCTGCCGGATTATCGGCAGGATTTGCAAAGCCATCCATATTGGCATAGGTAATGGTGTAGGTCTGCTTTTCCCATACCGCATACAAGGTGTAGATACCGTTGTCCGGGTATTCGGCAGGACCGGTAATCTTCTCCTTGTCGGTGTATTTCACCGCTCCGTCCGGCGTTTCCGCCCAGCCTGCAAACACGTAACCGTTTATCTTATAGCTGTTGGCTGTCAGGGCCTTCGGTGTGCCGTATATAAGCGTCTGCAGCCTCATAACGCCCTTCACTGCCGCATTTTCCGGTACATTCGCCACGTACTCCGTCTTATAGGAGATGCCCTTCCACTTCGCATACAAATCCATATCCGCCGCCGTTGTTTTGGCAATGGCGGTTACCTTGGATTTCAGTGCGGCATCCTTATACCAGCCGACAAACACATAGCCCTTCTTCACCGGCTTCTCCCATGCTGTCATTTCTTTTGCCGTGATACCCACACCGGCTTCATAGGCAATGCTTTTCGTACCGTATTCTCCGCCGTTTAGATGGAAGGTAACGGTAAAGGAATTTCTCCAGACAGGGTACAGGTTCAGTACCCATGTGATTTTTCCGGAAGCATCTGCGGTCTTAGTCAATGTACCCGGCTGGAAAAGCTTTGCTTTGTTCTCATAGGTCACAATTCCCGCCCGGGCATCTTCTTCCGTAAGCGCCCAGCCCACAAAAGCATAGCCTGCTTTCTTGTAGGTATTTGCCGTCAGCGCCTTCGCCGTTTCGCTCTTCATGGAAAGCGGCTTCATGGTACCGGTAAGGAGTCCGGCATCTGCCCTGGCATCATTGTGGAATACCACCGTATACGGTGCATTCCATTTCGCATACAGTGTCATATTTCCATAGGTGGTTGCGGTAATATAAGACATCGCAGCCGTCAGATTTTCATTCTTATACCAGCCTCCGAAAGTATAACCCTCTTTTTCCGGCACCGGAAGCTTGGTCTTCGGCATGCCGTAATAATATTCCATTCTGGCCGTGTCCCCGCTTCCGCCGTTGTATACAAAATCAATCGTATAGGTCGTGGGCTTCCACTGGGCATACAGGGTAATCGTACCGCCGTTTTTCTGCGGCAGGAGGTTTTGCTGTGAAAGTATCAGACCGGTTACTTTTCCGCCGTCCTCAAAGGTCGTGCCCGGTACAGCTTCCGTAGGCGTCTTTACCGTATTCCATCCGGCAAATTCATAGCCCTTCTTAAAGAAACCGTTTGCCGTAAAAGCTGCCAACTCCGTATATTTTATAGTAAGCTTCTTTGTACTTCCGCCGTTGCTTCCGTTTCCGTTAAATACAATGTTGTAAGTGTTCTCGCTCCACTTGGCATAAAGCTGTAAATCTCCCTTGGTGGACGCGGTAATGGATGCCACTTTCTTCTTATAAGCGCTGTCGCTGTACCAGCCCCGGAACGTAAATCCCTCTTTCACGGGAACCGGCAGCTTCATGGCTTTTCCGTATGTGTAACTATTATCCACTATGGGGTTGCCGCCCTGCGTGTCATAGGAAACAGTAAAGGTCTGTTGCCATATAGCATACAGATAAACCGTATCGTCCGCTGCGCCTTCCGTGCGGACGCTTACTTTTTCTTTGTCAGCATAGAAGGTTCCGTCCGCTGTCTGCCATCCCATGAACGCATAACCTTTGCAGGCATATTTATTGGCAGAAAGAGCTGCCGGCTGCCCATAGGAAAATACCTGCATGGGCATCTTTCCGGTTACCTTGGCCCCCTCCGGGGTATTGCTGTCATAAATAACCGTATATTTCCGGGCAATCCACTTGGCATAGATATGGACTTCTCCTGTGGTCTGTGCCGGAATTTCCGTTATTTTGGTCTTATAGTCCTCCGCAGTATACCAGCCGCCGAAGGTGTAGCCCTCTTTCCCTGCTGCCGGTTCCTGTAAAATATAAGGTACTTTGTTGTTGTAAATCTCTTCTTCGTTGGCTTCTGTCTTCTGTCCCGCTGCCAGATGGTATACAATCCGGTACATGGGGATTCTTTCCGTACATTGAATGGTTTTCTTTGCCGAAATAGCAGTACCCTGAACCGTTGCGGTAATGTCGGCGCTTCCTGTACCCATGCCGGTTACCACGCCGTTTTCATCCACCTTCAGGACATTCTCATCCGAGCTTTCAAAAATGACGGTTTTGTCATCTGTAGTATCCGCCGGGTAAAATTCCACCTGCAAGGAAATGGTTTCCCCCTTCATGACATTGTCCTCACCGGACAAGGAGATGCTTTCCAGACTCTTTGTCACGGTCAGAGTGAAGGATGCTTTTAGCTCTGTATCTATGGCATAGGAAGCCGTTACGGTAGTCGTTCCGGGATTTTTTGCGGTAAGCAGACCATCCTCTGATACTTCTGCAATGGCAGAGTTTTCTACCTGCCAGATAATATCCTTGTTTGCCGTATCTCCCGGCTCGGTATATGCCATGAGTTCCCGGGAGTCTCCCGCTTCCAGCGTAAGCCCTTTATCCAAATCCGCTTCCAGACGGACTCCTGTAATTCGAGCCACACTTTCTATATTTATAGTATCCTGAATAGAGGTACCGGCAACTGTTGCCGTGATAGTAGCCATTCCCACACCAACACCGGTTACCGTACCGTTTTCATCCACCTTCAGAATTTCCTCGTCAGAGCTTTCAAAAATGACGGTTTTGTCATCTGTGGTATTTGCCGGGTAAAAGCTGACACTCAACGTAGTGGTATCTCCCTGCGTTATCCGGGTTTCTCCGCTCAGGGAAATGGACTGCAACGGTACTTCGGCTCCTGCTCCGTTTTCAGCATTCACGGTATAGGCTTTAATGCGTAAATTAGCATTTTTCGCTTTTCCAAAGTCGGTCCAGGTCGAGCCATAGGGGGACTTATAGAAGCTCTGTCCTTCCTTGGCAGTGGCAACTGTCGTCATCCAGCCGCTATAACTGTATTCGGCAGCGGCCATTACCCCTCCTGATGCCGTAAGTGTAAATACTACCGCAAACGTATCTCCTTCCTCCAGCTCTACCGGCTGTCCGAGTTGTATGGTGTAGTATCCCTCACACTCAATACTTCCGGAGGTTGTTGCCGCCTCCACCAGTGTACCGCTCTCCGGATTGGATGCGTCCTTCAGGTTTTTATATATCTGCACCTTATAGCCTGTATTTGCCTGTGCAAACTGGATTCCCACAGCCTTAAGAACCTCTCCCTCCGCATTTCCGCCGGCTGTAAAAACATTGGACACAGAAAGAGTCGGGCTTGAAAAACCATAAGAAATACCAAACATAGCCCCATCATACTGATAATTGTGATCATAGTTGTCGGCAGGTTCAAAATCAAACGCATAGGCTGAGCCAGAAAGGCTCTTATCGTAATAGGAAAGCCAGAAATAGGTATAATAGCTCAGATTATCCACGTCAAATCCCGCAGACCATGTGTTTCTGATCAGCCATGCTCCGTTGCCCTCCGGTGTAACAGAAAAATTACCTGCCGCATAGTCGTCATCCCAGCCTACAACCGTAACCGCATGGTTGGTTCCTTTTTCTTCATTGCAGTAAAAACTGTCGGTAGTAAAATTGAAGTAACTGCTGTCAGCATAGTAGGAAACTCCTACTGCGCCGTACTTTTTCACCATCTGTTTTACAATTTCCGGGTTCGTTTTGATATTAATATTGTAATAATTCTGCAGGTGTGCCATATCGTCAAAGGCAAGGCTCTGATCAATACCGTTATTTACCAGATTATAGGCATCCTTATAAGGTGCTTTCTGTTCGTCGGCTGCTCCTACCCAGTTAATCAGCACATTCTCGGATAAGCTGAGGCTTCCGCCCCTGTTTAATATATCTGTATCACTGCAATAATTATAATCTCCTTCCGTACCTCCTAAAGGGTCCACCAGTCCCTTGCCACGGTAAGAAAAATAAACCAGATGCAATTCCGAGTAATCCGGGAACTCCGTAACATAACCCGCCTTCTTCATACCGATTTCCGCCAGGGAAATCGTAGAAAATGCCCAACAGGTACCGTAAGGATTCTGGTCTCTGGTAAGAGGCAGGTCACCTTTTGCCGGGACGTACTTAGATTCCAGCATGGAATATGCAGAAAAAGCAGAGGAGTCATATACCACTGTATCCGCTTCTTCGTCTCCGGGCATGGAAATATAACCGGGAAAAGCAGGGATTTCGCCCTGTATACCGTCCTGCTGCCGGTCCGCATTGCCGGAGACATCGCTGTCTGCATTGCCGGAAATGCTTTCTGCTGTTCGACTGTCACCGCCGGGTATCACATCTTCTGCCTGACCATCATTGCCGGATACCGTATCTTCTTCCGGCATATCCGTTTCGCTGCCGGCCACCTCTTCTGCAAGCAGCACGTTTTTCTGTCCTTCGGCCTCCTGCGCCAGCGCCGTAATGGTTTCGCCGGGAAGCGCCGTCATTGCCATGCCCGCTGCCAGAATAACGGCAAGAAGCTTTTTCGCCTTTTGCCCGCCTGCTTTTCTAATAAAATCCATATGTTTTTTTGCCATACCGTTCTCCCTTATCTTCCGTGATTGCTCTGGTAATTTACCGGATGTCTGTATTTCTATTTTATCGCAATTTTTAATATTTGGCGAGAACTTTTGATAGTTTATTTTATAATTTACGTTTCCTGTGCTCGCTGTCTTCACATAAATTTTACATAATCCTTACGAAACCGGGATAGATTCTCCCCATGAAAATCATTACTCTGATATACAGATCAGATCTACCGTTCAGGAAAGGTGGGATTTATATGACATATGAAGAAATAAAGAAAAATGAAGAGGTACTGGCGTATCTGAAAAAAGGAAATGATGTGTTAGGAGTAATGGGATATACGGATCATTCTGTCATTCACTGCAGTCTGGTAGCGGAGCGGGCTGCTTATATTCTGAAAAATTTAGGATATTCTGCAAAAGAAGCTGAACTTGCCAAAATTGCCGGTTTTATGCATGATATCGGCAATGCGGTGAACCGGACGCATCATGCCGAATACGGTGCGCTGCTTGCAAACGATATCTTAAAGCAATCTGATTTAAGCGTAGAAGACCGTATTCTGATTGTTTCCGCCATCGGCCACCATGATGAGTCCACCGGCGGTGCTACCGACCCGGTTTCCGCCGCCCTTATCATTGCCGATAAAACAGACGTGCGCCGAAGCCGTGTCCGTGAGAAAAATAAAGCGACCTTCGACAAACATGACCGGGTAAATTATGCTGTAACCGATACCAAGTTAAAAATAAATACGGAGAAGAAAGTGATTTCCTTAAACCTGCAGATAGACGAAAAGATATGCACCATGTACGAATATTTTGAAATCTTTTTAGGACGTATGATGATGTGCCGGAAAGCTGCTGAAATTTTGGGAATGAGTTTCAAACTGACGGTAAACGGCAGCAAGGTTCTATAATCCTGCCGCCGTTTGGATGCCTCTATTGCATATATTGTCGTTTCTGTTGTTTGCTATAGACTCTGTCCTTTATGGCTAATATAATTACAAAAATAACATCCACGCTGAAAAAGAACTGGAATATGGCGGCAAAAACCGACAGAGTTTTTCCATGTACCCCTTCTTTGCATGCCCGCACAATATAGGCAACGGAAAAGGGCGCCGCTCCCAGCAGCCCGAGCCAGCCTATTACCGAAAGTGAGACTGCGATGGCCGGTCCTACAAACACCATAATAACAACCGGCGTAAACATAAGTAAGAGCGCCACTGCAATACAAAGACCACCTAAAAAGTAAAAGGGAATTAAGGCATATTTGATAATTCTTGTGCAGTTAAGAAGCTGACCTCTGCTTATTTTTTCTCCCAGAATAAGAACCACGGCTAAATTCACCAGTCCCAGTATAATCGGCAGAGCCAGTACCCAGGCACTGCTTGCATTGTCCGCGGACTCCTTCGCACTGCCCAGTGCCCATAGTACAACCGGCATCAGGTACATGCCGAGCACGTATACAATCGGTACTATGTAAATCGCTCCTGAAGCTTTTTTTGTTTCATTCATAAAATCTCCCTTTCCGGTAAATGTATTTCTAATAATATATTATCCATAGTATAAGCCAGATGACAACCCCTAAAACTACGCCCGCTATCACGACAGACCCGCCTGTTTCGCTCTCCCGGTCATTTTGTCCTGTATTTTTTACCTCTTTCAACTGCAATCGCTCAAACTCTTTTTGTCTTCCCTGTTGTTCCGCCTGCTGTCCGCAAATGCCGCATTCTCTTAAGCTGTCTTAAGACGCTTTGTGCCTCCGGCTCTCTCCGGCCGGCTATTTTCTCCAGTTCATTGATATATTCTGTGACACCGTTTTGAACCTGTAACATATCGTTACATAAATTTGAAATTTTCTTGTACTCTTCAAAGAAAACATAATTAATATTACTGTCCATTATTCCCCTGTTTTTCTTCGTTTTTCAGTTTCTCCAACTGTTCATTCAATCCCCGTATTTCTTCCGTTGCGCAATCTATCTCCTTGCACAAATCCCCCATTTTGAAAAAAAGATTGCCCTCTTCCTTCTTCAAGATGAAACAGTTGCAAAATACCATCAGCATGTTCTTGAGTTTGGGGATAATCCGTTTTCCGCCATAGTAAACGCCCGGAATTGCTATAAGGTACATAAATCCTACCTCCCTGTTTCCCGTTGCTCCCCCCTGCAATGTCACTTTTATGCAATACAAAAGCATCAGTACCATGCCGGCTATAAACCCCGCATAAAATAAGATGGGGACAATTCCCCCTCTAATCTGTCTGTGGGCTTCCTGCCGTGAATTCGCAATAATCTGACACCGGAAGGTATATTTTTCCAGCCGGTTTTCCAGAACCCGTTTCTGCTGCCTTACCGTATACAACCGGTCTTTCAGTTCTAATTCCGTCAACATCCCTATATTATTCAAATAACCCTTCTCTCCCCATTACTTTCCTGCCCGTATTTTACAATATTCCGGCAAGCTCCTCCATATCCTCGTCCGTAGTAGACCAGCTTGTCGCAAAACGAACCACGGTCTTATCCTCGCCCATCTTTTCCCAGAAGCTGAATACCACCCGCTTAGAAAGCTCTTCCATTTTATCGTTGGGAAGAATTATAAACTGCTGATTGGTGGGGGAGTCTATATAAAACTCATATCCCTTCTCCGCAAAGAGTTTTTTCAGCTTTTCCGCCATGGAAATTGCATGGCTGCTTATTTTTTCGTATAAATCATCCGTAAACAGGGTATCAAACTGTATTCCCAGAAGCCTTCCTTTGGCAAGCATGGCACCGTGCTGTTTTATCTGTGTTTCAAAATGGGCAGGCGCATTGTGCTTCGGGAAAACAACTGCTTCTCCGCACAGAGCTCCCACCTTGGTTCCTCCTATGTAGAAAACATCACAGAGCGATGCCAGTTCCGGCAGGGAAATGTTATTTTCAGGACTTGCCAGTCCGTATCCCAGTCTGGCCCCGTCTATAAATAACGGAATGTCCGCTTTTCGGCACACCTTATAAATGGCTTCCAGCTCTGCCTTACTGTATAGAGTACCGTATTCCGTAGGAAAGGACAGGTACACCATTCCCGGAAATACCATGTGCTCATGACTTTCATCCTCATAAAAGCTCTGAATATACCCGGCAACCGTCTTCGCCTCCAGCTTGCCGTTTACCGCCGGAAGGGCGAGTACCTTATGTCCCGTATATTCAATGGCGCCTGCTTCATGTGCATTCACATGACCGGTGTCTGCGGAAATAACGCCTTCGTAAGGTTTTAACATTGTGCTGATAATTACCTGATTGGTCTGTGTACCACCCACTAAGAAATATACCTCTGCCTCCGGGCACTCACAGGCTGCCTTTATTTTCTCTTTGGCACTTTCACAGTAAATATCCGTGCCGTATCCGGTCAGGGATTCCCTATTGGTCTCCGCCAGTCTTTTTAAAATTGCCGGATGCGCTCCGGCGATATAATCGCTTGCAAACGAAATCATACCCTGTCTCCTGTCTCCTGTCTTCTGTCTTCTTTATTCCTTAGTCCCACAGACTTAGCTGCTTGAAATTTTCTTTTTCTTCAAATGCGGAAAGATACGCAAATATCTGCTCATTGTCATGCATAATACCGTGTTTTTCGCAGGTATCATGAAAGATTTGCATAAGATAGCCGTTATGGGGGCTGTCAAGCATATACTGATACCCATAGGTGTGTACGTATTTTTCTTTTACTCCCGGAAACGAACGATCCAGTTGTTCGTAAAAATATTCCCGGTTCCCTTCCCGGAGTGTCACACCCATTCCAAAGCAGATAATTCCCCGCACTTTTGCTTCTATACACATGTTCAGGATGCCAACCAGGTTTTCCTCATTGTCGTTGATAAACGGCAAAATCGGGGAAAGCCATACAACCGTGGGAATCCCGGTATCCCGTAGAGTTTTCAGTACCTCAAACCGTTCTGCGGTAGTGCTCACATTCGGTTCTATTTTCCTACATAAATCCTCATCATATGTGGTCAGTGTCATCTGCACCACGCATTTTGTCTTTTCATTTATTTTCTGCAGAAGGTCTAAATCACGCAGAATACGGTTGGATTTCGTAATCACCGTAAAGCCAAACCCATATTTATCGATAAGCTGCAGCGCCTTTCTCACATTCTGAATCTCTGTTTCCAACGGAATGTACGGGTCCGTCATGGAACCGGTGCCAATCATGCACTTTTTTCGTTTATGGGACAGACTGTGCTCCAGCAGCTCTATGGCATTTGCCTTTACTTCAATATCCTCAAAAGCATGCTCCATATGGTAGCATTTGCTTCTGGAATCACAGTAAATGCATCCGTGTGAACAGCCGCGGTACAGGTTCATCCCATTTTTCGCCGATAAAATTCCTTTTACATTCACATAATGCATCCCGTCACCCCTTGCTGCCCCTGTTATGTATAATTATCATCGTTGCTTCTATTATAAATTCTGACGGGGGATAAGGCAACTTTATTTTTTCTTATAAGTTTTTCCGTACACAAAAATCATAACCGCCACGCAAAGTACCATGAAGGCTGCCACGTAGATTATCATGGAGCTCATACCGTAGTTTTGTCCAAACAGGCTGGCATCAAAGGAAAATGTTTCTTTGATACTTTCCACGAACATTCCGTTGTCCAGTCCGCCGATGGCAGTGTCCATATGCTGCAGCAGGGCACTCAGCAAAGCATTCCGCAGCAGAATGGTAACCTGGCATGCCGGGAAAATATTGCAGACTGTCTGCACGCCGTCCGAAAACTGGGATATGGGAATGTAGGCTCCGATTACAAAACCTGCCGCTGCAGAAACCATGCTGAAAAAGGCACCGCATGCAGAAGAGGATTTGAAAAACAGGACCACTATCATAAACAGAGCCGTCGCGGAAAACGAGCCCAGCGCCACGATACCGTAGGCTTGTGCAATCTCTTTTGCTCCCATATATAAATCGCCCTGCGTTCCCAAAAGAAGGAGCCCCACGGTCAGAATAATTCCCGTCATAACAACCGCAGATATGACTGCTGCCGTAAAATAAGAAAGAATAACCTGCCATCTGCGAATGGGCGTGGACAAAATATCATAATCCACTTTATTTTCCTTGTCTCTTACGACCACCGTCAGACAGTTAAACGGCACCGTAATCAGGGCGGAACCCAAAATCCCCACCAGAAGTGTCAGATTTGCATACATTTTCACATCTTTATCCTGCACCAAATCCGCCAGTCCCGGCGCTTCTTTCATCGCACTCTGTATGGCATCCACAAATGTCCCCCTCAGGAACAGCAAATATAAAACAAAAACAATAATAGATGTCATCAGTGAAAAGATAACGGACTGTTTATCCTTAAAAAATATCAATAAATTACGCTTGGTTAATCCGATAAACTTATTCATAATGATTCACTTAACTCCTTTCCCGTCAGATTTAAGAACACATCATCCATAGTACCTTTTATAATTTCATAATCGGTAATGCTCTCCCTGTTCCGATACAGAAATTCCGTGATATTTTCCCCGTTTTCAGGCATTAACACGTTGTAATGGTCGGCATCATAAGTAAAATCCAGACCCTCCAGGATTTTCTCCGCTTTCTCTCCTTTATCCATATACCAGATAAGTTTAGATGAGGTAAAACGGCTCTTTAATTCCGATGGGGTTCCGGCAGCGATGCATTTCCCTTTATCCATTATCAGCACATGGTTGGCGTCCTTGGTTTCCTCCATGTAATGGGTTGTCAGAAAAATGGTAATATGCTTCTCCTTACGCAGATATTCAATGTAGTCCCACACCAATTTCCGGGATTTCGGGTCCAGTCCTGTGGTCGGTTCATCCAAAAATAAAATCCGGGGATTGTGAATAAGCGCTCTCACAATGTCTACCCGTCTCCTTTGTCCTCCGGAAAGCTTCTCGTATTTACGGTTCCAGATTTCTTCCAGCTCAAACCCTTTCATAAACGGCGACAACTGTTCTGCTATCTGTTTTTTCGTCAGACCGTAATAAGCGCCCCTTGTATAGAGATTTTCTTTTACCGTCAGCTTGGCATCCAGCACGGAGTTCTGAAAAACGATACCTATGTCATCCCGAATTTTATCATCCTCTCTGCCAAGTTCATGTCCCAGAATTTCAATATCACCCGCATTCTTTTCGAGTATCGTGCAAAGAATATTGATGGTAGTGGATTTGCCCGCTCCGTTTTCTCCGAGGAACGCAAATAATTCCCCTTCCTCCACTTCAAACGACAAATGGTCCACCGCAACATGTTCTTTATATTTCTTGGTTAATTCCTTTACTGTAATTGCCTTCATAAGCATCCTCCTTGTTTCCATTTTTATATTATCAAAAACAAACAAGAAAAAAAGTGCCGCAGGACCAACATGCAAATACATGTGACCAAGCTGCACTTTTCAACGCTTTACAATCCTTTATAAGTTTATCAGGTATTTTTTCTTTTACCTGCCGTTATTCTTCATCCTGAATTTCCCTGATTGCCTCATTTATCCGGATTTCATCTCTTTTCACCAACCAGCCGGTAGCTATCCAGACAAACCCATAAATAATCACATACATGACCATAACGGAGATGTACTCTTTGATACCGGTATACCACTGAAACAGCAGACCGCACAGGGACACAATACCCCAAAGTACCAGGAAATGCACCACTTTGCATAACCGATACCACTTGGTGGAACGATCATCTTCCAGTAGGAACCAGGTGGGCAGTGCACACAAAAAGCCCGCAATAATAATAGAAAACGGAGTATACCAGGGCCATTCTATCATAGCCTCTTTGCCCTGCAGATGCCGGATAAACGCCTGAACGCCAAGCCCAAACAGCATTGCCGTAGAAATCATTAATGTCTGATTAAAAATAACCTTTATTTTCTTCATATTAAATACCCAGCTTTCTCTTTAATTCTTTCACATAGGCTCTGGAAATGATAATCTGCTCCCCGTTCAGAAGCTCCGCAATCATACGTCCGTTCAGCTCCGCCTTTACGGATTTTATTTTCCGGATATTGACTATCATCGCCTTGGAGCAACGCAGACATTGCATGTGCAGCATATCTTCCAGTTCATACAGGCGGTATCTGGTTTCGTAGCAGCAGTCTTTAGTATATACATAGGTATGTTTGTCCACGGACTCCAGATAATATATTTTCTCCGTCCCGCAAAGCAGGGTTTCCGTTCCCTGCATAACGGGAATAGTCCTGCAGTCATTATGCAGAATATCCACTGCGCTCTGAATGTCATCCGTCATCTCGCATACTTTAATCAGAGCCATTTCCTCTTCCTTTGAGGCTGCCTTTTCGATTTCTACTTTCATGGTTCTCCTTGCTTTTCTTGCAGTTTTTCTACTTATTTACTCTCTAAAATCTTACCTTTTATCTTAGCTATCCGCAGTTTCCAAAAAGAATATCGTATTATCCACACTGCCACAAATATAGCCAGGAATATAGCAAAATAACTGACAAATCCCTTCACGGAATGCTCCATCCACTCACATACATATGAAATTGTCATCATTAAAATCGTTACAACCGCAAAGTATATCCCGGTCTGTTTCAACAGGCTCCAGTCGTCCCTGTCCCAGATATAGGACGCACCTGCAAATCCCATACCAAGTAAGACACTTAACAGGGTCTGAATAATTACCGCCGTAATTTCGCTTCCATACCGTTCTGCGAGTCCCGGTACACACGGATAAAAATTTCCATCCCCTATTGCTATGGACACTCCAATCTCTATGAAATAGCTGATAACAATTCCACCCAAAGCACCGCCCAGGCAGCGGAATAATAACTCTTTTTTCATGTTCATCACCTCATAATCCCAATATTTTTTTCATCTTGGAAACATATCTCCTGGAAACGTAACTAACCTCCCCGTTCGACAGTTCCATACAAATAGTTCCTACAAAGCTCAAGTCCAGGCTTTTTACTTTTTTCAGATTTACAATTTCCGAATTGGAAATCCTGACAAACCGGTTGTCCAGACGTTCTTCCAATTCATACAACCGCAACCGGACCTGGTACAAATCACAGTCTGTTCTGGCAAATACTTTACCGTTTTCCGTATAAATTCTGACCAACGCATTCTGTTCCAGCAATTCTGTTTTTCCATCTTTCATACCTAAAATGACCGTTGCCGCATTATCCAGCCCGCTGATAAAATCCGCAACACGGTTTACTTCTTCTGTCATCCTGGCAGTTGTAATCAACGCTTCCGGTTCTTCTACATTCGTATCAATCTTTATATTCAGTTTCATAGCCCTCCTCCTTTCTGCTTTGTAGTATATCGGAATAAGAATTATTCGCCACACTTTTTCCATAGGTGGTTGTTTTTGAGCCATAGGTGGTCTTCAGGTGACTTATTTTTCTTCATAAAGCTGATAACTATAGGGTCAGCCTTTCAATTTCTCTGCCCATTCTTTTTCCTTAAAGCCGGTCAGTATCACATCATCTCCCACAATGAGCGGTCTTTTCACCAGCATTCCGTTTGTCGCCAGAAGCCTTAATTGTTCTTCCTCACTCATATCCAGAAGCTTGTCCTTTAATTGCATTTCTTTATATAACATGCCGCTTGTATTGAAAAATTTCTTGAGTGGAAGTCCACTTCGGGTATACCAGCTTTCAAGTTCCTCATACGTCGGATTTTCCTCCACAATATGGCGCTCCGTATATTCTATCCGGTTCTCATCCAGCCATTTTTTAGCCTTCTGGCAAGTGGAACATTTCGGGTAACATATAAAAATCATCTTTTTCCTCCTTTATGTGGGTGCAGACAAATTTTACACCAACTGAAGCTCTGTCTCATTTCATTGCCTCAAACTATAAACTAAACATCTCTCTGCAGATTTTCTTTCCGCACTCTGTTTTAAAAATACTGTCATATGCATGCTGTGCCGCTTCTTTGGACAGATTATCCTCCATAATATTCACAAGGAAATCCGCCTCAACCAGTATTTGATAATCCATTCCGTCTATGTTGTCGTATGTATGATGATGGGCAATCAAATACTGCACCCTTTCTGATACATCATCCGCAAATCCCAGTTCTTTCAGTAACTTTGCAGCTATGGAAGGACCTTCTTTTTCCTGCAATTTTCCATTACAGTTCCCATATTTCTCTTCGCATGTATGAATGCCGATATCATGTGTGAGCGCCGCTGCCTCAAGAATAAATAAACATTTTTCATCCACATGTTCCGTTTCCGCAATCAGCTTCGCATAACTGTGTACCTTACAGAAATGCTGAATTCTTTTTGCATCGCCACGATATAAATCTATCATTGCCAGGTGTAATTCATTTAGCATATGGTATCCTCCGTTAATTCTCTTACTTTTCCTCATTCGCCTTTATTTTGTCATAGTACGCCTTATACCTGTAAATAGTCCTCTCGCTGACATTATTCCGCTCTGCAATTTCTATCATAGTCATTCCGCTCTCGTACCCAAGGACAAAATCGTTATAGATTGCCATCCATTTGGCGTTATGCTTCTGTCTGCCGCTCTGTTTACGATTTTTATAATATTCCAGTTCTTTTTGAAGTTCTGCATTTTCTTTTTGCAATACTTCTATTCTTTGCAATGCGGCTTCCAATGTTGTAATCTTCTCCATTTCCGTGCTCCTCCTTGTGTGACATTCTCATTTTGTCCTTATTATAAACGAATTGGGATGGATAGTCAATCTGATTTTGTCATTTTCTGACAAACAAAGCCGCTTACCCTCATTTCTGAAAGTAAACGGCCTTAGATTGCTTCTTACTTTATGAAATTATTTTACTGCTTAAGGAAGCCAGCTTATGGAAACTTCTTTGAGCTGATTGGTAACTTCATTAAACTGGAACTGGTAACCGCTGCTTCCCATATAGACTTCTGAATCTACCAGATACTTGACATAGTTGTCACTTTCACTTGCATTCTCACTGCATTTTTCCAACAGCTCATCCTTGGTAATGGTTGTCGGGAAAGAAAAATGAACCTGTTTTGCTCCAGCAAGCATGGCTTCTGTAATTTCAGCATTCATATCTGCATCATAATCCGGCTGCGGCACAAAAAGATGGGAATACCTTACATAAGAAAGAACACAATCCTCCGCTTTCTGTTCGCTGTCGGTAAAATTGGCAAACTTAAATTGCATGGTTACATAGTCGTTAATGTCGGCCGTGTATCTCTCTGTTTCATAATTTTTATTTACATTGTTGCCGCTGTTATTAAGGTCATTCTCTCCAAACGGAATACCGGCATCTATTAAATCCTTCAGTGTGGATTCACCCAGTGTAAATTTTGTACCGTTATATACAAAAGATCTGTTGTCAAGGTCGGCATATTCTTCGCTGAGTCCCGGTGCCAGAGTGAAATCGTCCTGCACGGGCATTACAAATTCTGCTTCTTCCTCGCTGTCATCTTCCCACGCAGCGTCCTCGGACTCCTCCTCTTCGTCTTCGCATGAAACATCTTCCTCATCGTCCTCTTCCGGCTCCGTTACCTGTTGTGTTTCCTCAGTCTGCTCCGTTTGTTCATTGGCAGGCTTCTTGTCGTTACCGCAACCGGCAAGAGAAAGTCCCATCATCACTGCAAGAATTCCTGCCAGTATTACTTTTTTGTTTTTCATAAATAAGTCCTCCTTAAATGATTGCATTTCCGTCATTCATTATGGAAGCAGGAACTTATTTATCGCAAGACGCAAATGGTTGCAACCGGGAAACTATGGGTAGCATTCCTCTTTTATATCCATAAAATCATAATAACTCTGCGGTTCCATTGCCTGCGGATTGTCATCGGCATCTCCATATATGACATATATGTCACCATTTTTCAAATCCGCATACGCCGCAAAATGATAGGTACAGCTTCTTTTTTCACCCTTTATATGCAAAATCGAATAGGCGTAATAATAATAAATAACACCGTTTACCTCATACCTGCCTTCGTCCACAACCTTGGAAATCCCGGCTCCCCTTTTGCTCTCCGCCATGTCCTTTGCGCTCATCCATGAATAGGGGACAACCGACACCATCACATCCCGGTTTTCCGTATCCGCATAATATGACTTTCCCGCCTGATTGTCCGATAAAAGCTTATATTTATCCGGCAGCTTATACGACACAACCGTATCTCCGTCTACAATGCTGTCCGTAACCCCCGTTTCCATGTATGCATTCTCTTGCCAGTAGGTTCCGACCATATCATTGGTTTCCTCTGTTTCGACTGCACTGTCTGCAATCGCCCGGGCTTCCGCAAATGCTTTTTCATAAATCATATCTTTTTGTTCCGCATTCAGCGCATCCATATCCGTTCCGTCAAACCTTATGGTCGTAAGAATACGCTCCCTGTCAGAAGCCTGCCTGATAAGTACACCAAAGTAGGAGTTTTCAAAAGCTGCTCCCCTCTCATTCGCAAGACTGACTATGTATTTTACATATTCCTTCCCGTCTATCTGTGTCTTTTCAGGAGGAAGCTCCATCACATAACCGGAATTTTCTATGGCTTGAACCCGTTCTGCCCTGTTATCCCAGAAGTCATCCATGGTTTTTTCTTCCACATCAATCTGTATCAGATAATCATCGCTGCTTCTTACATTAAGGCATCCGCTTTCGTGTATGATTGCCGTTCCGACCGGTTTTACCGAAAAGGCAAAGCCCTTAAAAACAATATGCCAGTATTCCGTTGTTTCCGCCGTTTCTGTACCTACATTGCTCCCATTTTCATTGTCTGCATTGACCACATTTTCATTGTCTATATTGACCATATTTTCTGTGTGTCCGATAACGCCCATGAAAATAAGGGATGCAAATGTAACCCCTATTAGCATGCAGATAAACAGCGGCCCGGAAATAATTTTCTTACACTTCTTCATCTGCAGTATTCCCACCTACATCTTCCAATATAATTTGCAAAGTGTCTTCTTTTTTCATCCTTCGCAGTTCCAGTCCTGTCAGAATCAGCAGCAGGATAAATACCGCCATAACCAGGATAGCCGCAGTCAGTGTTACCGCCTTGTAATTTAAAAATAACCGGTCATTGCCCACCCCGGTATAGCACTCTACATAGTCCCCGTCACGTATTCCGGGGATATCCAGCCAGACCGTATTCATTATCTTTCTGCCGTTGTCATCAAAATAACACAAATCTGCCTTGGTATACTGCTGGTACACCTTTTCCACCCGGACATTCTCGTTTTTGTCTGCATGCCCGATCCATTCATTTCTCACAAGCAGCACCACAACCGCCACCGCACAGAATGCACAGATTGCCGCCAGAATGCAGAACATCCCCTTCAGCCTGAAAAATCTATCCTTACCTCTTAAATTTTTCATATGTACAACACTGTTTGTGCCCGCAGTTCCTGAAGTTTCCTGTCTGTTATCCTGCTCCGCTTCCCGATTTCCATAAAGCAGTTCTTCCACCGGGACATTCAGTATCTCACATATGCACACCAGTCTGTCCAAATCAGGATAGGCTTTGTCCCTCTCCCACTTTGACACTGCCTGCCGGCTGACACCTATTTTTTCTGCAAATTCTTCTTGATTCAGTCCCGCCATTTTCCGGTATTCCTGAATTCTTGTACCTATAAGCAGCATTGTTTCCCTCCAGTATTGACCTTTCTGTTAAAATGCAAAACACTAATCTGTCTGACTGTTCTCAACATCTTTAAGTGTGCGTCCGTCCTTCGTTTTCCACATCTGGGGACCGCTGACACTATATCCGAGGATGAAATCTGCAGCCGCTGATGAGCTCGAGAACAGAATATCTTCCGTAGTCTTCCAATTCTGTACTTTATCGGAGTCTATGAGTGTCTGTCTCAATTTCTGCATTCCGGCACTCAGGGACTTGGTGGAGGTTTTCTCATTTATAATAGCATCCTCAAATACCACAAAGCCCTCTGTTGTAACCTTACCGGTTGCCTTTGCAGAACCGGATGCTAAAAAAAGCATCGCATCATCAGTCTCCGATGCCGACGACTCAACCTGCGAAAACGGCTCTAAGAGCTTATACCCCAGCGCATTTATCAGAATTTTGACATTATCGATAAACTCCTCCATCACAGCAATCTGTGACTCCTTCATCACGGTGTTGCGATAGGTATTTTTTGTCAGGACAATATACCTCTTACTGTTTCTGGCTATCTCCACGAAGCGATTTTCAAGGTATCGTATGAGCGCTTTATTCAGGTCCCTTCCCACAAAAATCACTGCCGTACTCCAATAGTACTTTTCTTTTTCAGCCTGATAGTCGCGCAAATGCTGTATCAGTCTGTCCTTTTACGTTTTCTGCTTCCCCGATATAAACCGAATCCGAACCATCGTCTTCTTTACAGAATAAAAAATAAACTCCTGCCTGCGTAATGTCCTCACGTTTGCAGGACGTAACCTCAATACGGGGAATTTTTATTGCCTTACCGTTCCAGTTTGATAATTCTGCCGTGATAAGGCTGTCCGCTGTTCCGTTCACAAGAAATAACTCGATTGATTTTCCGTATGGCATATTCTCCTCCTAAGTATAAAATATAGAATGCATGAATTCCGTTTGCCTGTATTGTCTCCTTTATTCCTATCTTGGGTCGGGTAAGAAACTCTATATCTGTATATCCGGAGCTAATAGCAATTTATCTATTACCGGATGAATCATGTCCGTTTTCTGTAAATAAAACTACTTCTACACCCATCTGCTTCTGTGATAAAAGCTGTAAAGTCTTTGTATTCATATAATCATCTACTACATAAATGCTCTTTTTTGCCTGTTGATATATATCTATGTACGCCGCATCTGCTTCGAACTTCTGTCCTTTATAAATAACAAAATTTTTGAAATCCTTCTCTGAAACAAAATTTTCATTGAGAGTGTCTATACTTCTTTGAATATCATCAAATTTTTGTTCCGCTCTATTCTTCCAATCTACAACACCTGCAACCTGTGCTGATATCTCTGATACTTTTGCCGTAACAAGCCGTATCTCAGACTGTGTAACAAATTGTTGATTTTGCTTTATATAATGACGCATCTCACGAAACGCACGCATTATAAAAATGCTTTGCTGTTCCGCAAGGTCTCATCTTAGAACTGTAGCAAGCATATAAATCCCTTGCTCCGTGAATGCATACGGTGCCTTTCTTCTTCCACCATCCTGTCCTGCATACATATTTCGATTTCGTGAAGTCGCAAATTGCGACTTCACGAAATCAATCTCTTCTTTTGTCAATTGAAACATAAAATCTTCCGGAAATCTTGTAATATTTCGTTTTACCTGCTCATTCAAACGTTTTACTTCATACCCATAAATCTCAGCCAAATCGTAATCCAGCATAACCTGCTGACCTCTTATGACATAAACCCTATTACATATATTATCTACTGTCATTAATTCTGTATTTTCTACCATAGCATTTCTCCTGCAGATTATGAAGCAACTTGTTACACAATTATCAACACATTATCTATTAGTTACATCATCTTCCTTATTATCTTTATTTCTTTTATCAGTCAGTTTCTCTATTTCAATCTTATATGCCATCAACCGCAAAAGATATTGTGGAACCCTTCTATTCCCTAATTCCCAGTCTGTTTCCGTCATATATGGAATTTCAAAGTACTCACAAAATTCTTTCCGATTCATTCCAGTGCTTTCTCTTAATTTTTTCAGTTCTTCTCTCGCTTCCATAAACTCTCCCATTTATGCATTGCATAAATTCATTATATATTATTTAATTCACATGGTCAACAAATTGGCGCAAAAAATCTCGGTAAAAACTTTACCGAGACTCCCTATAAATCTGACCTGTCGTTATACCTTATGAGATAGGTATGATAGCAAAAATACCATGAACATAAGTATAATTGTGAAGGTTTCCACTTTGAGTGCTATCAAAAAAGTAGTAAACACTGCTATCCTTCGTCAAACAGTCAATATCCAAGCTTATGGAAATCACTGTTAATCCGCTCCCACCACGTTCTGAATTCACACGCATCATTTGTATCCCATTCTTCCGGAAATTTCTTTTTAAAAAGTATTTCCTTTTCGTCCACATACAATCTGATATATGCCTCTGTACAGGCAAAGCATTTATCTCCGGCAAATTTGTTCTTTACACGATTCCTTAACAATATGTCCATTATCGTGTTCCTGTTATGGTAATCCCACCAAAGCTCAGCGCTTTTCTTAATGTCAATTTTAACGATTTGCCCATTATCTTCATACAAAAGCATGCCATCACAAATGCCTTGTATGCAGCAAAAATCATAGCTATCCTTCTGATTCACAGAATACCTCCATTTTCCCCATATCTGCCTGCTTTTGACACTATTCCAATAGCATTGGTCTGTTCAATCCATTTGGTTGGCGTCATAATAAACCTGTTTAACCCCCCCCCACTTCTAACCGCCTCGAATTGTACACGGTTAAAGTCCGGATTATGAAGTTCTTCCCCAACAGCCAAAAACTCAACTGTATCAATGAAATATATTCATTTTTAAAAGCTGGAGTTCAATAAACTGCTACTTCATTTTGTGCCCACAGTTTGGGCAGACCTTATTGTTCTTGCCCATTTCTCTCAATTTTCCAGACTGTTCTCGTTCAGTAGGAAGTCATAGACACTCATAATCAACACGCCAGCCTCATTGTAATAAGGGGCAGGTGTATCTTTTGTAATAATAATTCGCTTGAAGAAATCTCCCGTCAACATTAAAGATCTCTGCTCCTGCTCCATTTTAGCCTGATCAGGAATCGCATATGCAGACTGGATATAATAGCGCTTAGAACCCTGGTTGCAGACAAAATCAATTTCCAACTGTTTGCGGATGCTATTACCCTTATCATTGGTGTGGTACTGCACGATAACACCCACATCCACATTGAAGCCCCTCATTTTCAGCTCATTGAAAATGATATTCTCCATGCTGTGAGTTTCTTCAATCTGCCGGAAATTCAATCTGGCATTGCGAAGTCCCATATCTGTAAAATAATATTTTACCGGCGTATCAATGTATCTCTTTCCCTTCACATCATATCGAATTGCGCTGTCAATCAGGAAGGAATCACAGAGATAATCAATATACCGCTTAATTGTCGAATTGCTGATCTTCTTTTTCTTAACCGTTTGAAATGTCGCTGACAGTTTTTCCGGATTGGTCAGAGAACCGATCGCCGAGGACAGAATATTCAATAGCTCCTCCAATTCTGCCTTGTTGCGAATATTATGCCTGCCAACGATATCTGAAATATAGGTTTCCTCAAAGAGAGATTTCAAAAACGCAATTTTCTGATCCGGTGTGGTAAACTCAAACACCAATGGAATACCGCCATAGAGCATATACTCATTCCATCCGTCCTGCTTTGTCCCCTGATAGACTGACATGAATTCCGCAAAACTTAGGGGATACATATGCACCTCATCACCGCGGCCTCTGAACTCAGTAATAACATCCTTGGAAAGGAAACGGGCATTACTTCCGGTTACATATACGTCCACATTTTTCATACGTATCAGGCTGTTGAGGATAGATTCAAACTCTCCAAGCAGTTGTACCTCATCAAGCAGTACATAATACATAGTGTCATCTTTAATCTGCTCTTTCAGATATGGATACAGCACATCCGGATCACGATATTTCTTGTTTTCAAAAGCATCAAAAGCAATCTCAATGATGTGATCTTCACCTACTCCTTCTGATAGCAAATGTTCCTTAAAAAGTGTAAAGAGAAGATAAGACTTGCCGCACCTTCGCATACCGGTTATGACTTTAATAAGACCGTTATGTTCCTTGCTGATGAGCGTATTCAGGTAGCAATCTCTTTTAATTTCCATGTACATCACCTCCTATTAAAGATTTTTGCGGTTATCCGCAGAAATCTTCAATAGTATTATACCCCGTTCAGAGCTGATTTACAATCAACATATGAAAGATTTTTGCGGTTTACTGCAAAAATCTTTCACAGACTCACATGTCAATATCCAGATAAAGCTCCAGCTTCTGTAAGCCAGCCTCCTGCCACAACTGTGTATTCGCCACATTTTTTATTTAAATTTCACCGCCCGGTCATCGAATTGGTTATGATAGATATTATTCATATCTGCCTTAATAGTCTCAGTATCATTATTTCAGACCTCAACATCCCGCGAACCCGCATAAACACTGGCTTTTTACACCCTTTGTTATTTTGCCATGTTTAATCAATGCTACTGTCTAAATTTGGCGTACAGACCGTTTGACTTGACTGACGTGTGACGGGTACGCCGATATTTTCTATCACCATTATAATGCAAAAACAGTGCAAATATTGCTGTCAGATTTGGTAATATATCGGTCCGCAGATTTGTTTTGGGCAGTTTTATGAAGGGCGTTAACACCCTCAATGTTAGCTTTTGATTTCTTTTAGGAAACTTTTGCGCTATAAATCATGCCAAAAAGTTCCCTATTATTGAAATCGGTACTTTCCTTTTCCATGTCCGGTTACCGGCACGATTATCTCTCTATCGACCAATAATTTTATCAGCTCAGATGCTCTTGTTGATTTTAATCCGGTAATATCTTCTACTATCGTTCTGCCAAAATACTCTTTTTTTCCACACTTTGAAAACAGTTCTAACGCATGATCTATTGTCTTTTCTGAAATCATATCAGAAAAAGAAAGTAATCTATTTCGAATGTCCGCTTTTTGATTTTCAATATCCGCTTCTGCGCTCTCAATGTCCGCTTTTGCACTTTCAATGTCCGCTTCTTCAAACATTCCACTAATATGCATAGAACGATTATGAAGTTCATTTTTTTCATCCAGCAATAAATTTCTTAAAAACAATTCCAAATACTCGGTGGTCTCATGAACACCATTTCTCAAATCGTTATAATTGGCCCTAACAAGTGCATTCCTAAAATACCAAGCATTTTCAGCAAAAATATCATTCGTTGCATCAAAACCAAGCGTTCTTAAATATTTTATAAAAAATACTGCCGTAGTTCGTGTATTTCCCTCTCCAAATACATGTATCTGCCATAATCTTGATACAAAGATTGCCAGGTGATGGATAATTTCTTCCATGCTCAGATTCTTATAACTAAACTTCTTTTCTTCTGAAAAATCATAATCGAGTGTTGTACGAAGTTCTGACGCACTGCCATAAAGAACCGTTGCACCATTCAGCACCCATTCTCTCTTTGTAATATTATAATCTCTCAGTTTTCCAGCATGTCCATAAATTCCTCTAAACAGCTTTTTGTGAATAGCGATATACTCATTTGGCGTAAAACTAAATGCCTTCTCCGATAAAATCTTTGCAATCCTAACAGCAACCTTATCTGCTTCTTCTGTACGGTCTCCAGTATCTACTTTTGGATTTTCTTCGTAATACGTATTAAGAAGCTCCTGTGCTTCATCGATTGAAATGTCGCCTTCAATATTCTTTATTGCAGTATCAATCAAATACTTGGAAGGCTTTAATCCATCCACTGCCTGAAGCCCTATAGCTGTGTGCCAGGCATAACCCTTGTCTCTTTTGCCTGGTTCTGTTTGTTTTATATACTCTTTAAAAGGATCTTTATTCATCAAATCTCCTCCATTCATTTTTACCAATACCAGTTCTTTCTGATACTGTCTTGCAAAGATTTTTTCTTTTTTCTGCACTTTTTTCATGCTGACGTTTTCCCAGATATTCATCCTCAGTCGCGTATTACATTTATTCAGTTTTCAAATATGTGTAATCAGGAATCAACTTTTCCCTAATTATTCGTTTTATTGGCTATATTACGGCCTCATTTTCCTTGTGCTCATTTACAGAAAGATTTCCTATCAAATCTTCACCAATTTTGCAAGTGGGTAACTTATCGATTGCCATTTGAACCTGAAACTCATTTAATTCGATCTCAATATCGTGAATGTTTCCGCTTCTTGGCAGTCTGACATGAATAACTGCAAAATGCTGATACTCCTCCGTATTATAAATTCCCTCCTCGTACTTCTTAAGGCGTACTATTTTTCTTGATATTCCCTCAACCAATCGATAATCTATTGCATATATTTTTTTCTCTGTGAATCCATGTAAATGTGTGGTTCCAAATGCTAATGCATTTGTTTTATAGAAAAGCATCTGACTTTTTAAATATGACGATTCAAGCTCCTCATAATCAATATCACCCTTCAACCACTTCCGTACCGGCATTCCTATATACAGTGAAAACTCTATCCAAAACAGGAATCCGAACAGGCAAAGTCCTATGATAGCCATATAATAACGCCCTAAAGGAATAAGACACAAGGTGCAAAGCATTAGAAACAATGGCAATATCATTTTGACAATATATTCCCGTCTTTGAAATCTTTTTAATAAATCCATTTTCATGCTTTGATATTTAGGTTTCCCAAAAGGGTGCTCATTGAGATAGGTCACATATTTCTCATGCCACTCAGGGCTTTCAAAATAGCTGCCATTCATATATTGTACTTTTGTCTCTTGGGCTTTCATATCTGCTTTGCTTTCCTTGCAATAAGCATAGATTAAATATACAATGATCATCGGACAAGCAATACATGCCGCATATTTTCCAGTCATGTCTCCTCTGACAAAAAACAGAAACAGTCCTATAAGCACTATAGAAACAATATACACAACCAATGATTTCTTAGTCATAGCGAATGGAAATTTGTCATTTCTTCTCATATAATTCTATTTTCTCCAACTACAAACTCATTTCACAACAATAGGTGCAACGATTCGCAGACACATTATCTACTATAATTGCCTTAAGCCCGCTTAAACTGGGGCTTTACGCAACAGCAGGCATACCGTCTCCACATGTGTCGGTTGCTGAATAAGAACACAATTCTTCAGTAGTGTCTGATGAAGAAGAATACAATCTTTCACAACTCTCCATTCCTACACAATTCTGTCTTTCATCGTCTGATTTCATCTCATCACTAACATTCAACAATTCAGTCTGATTAGCCATAATCAAGCCCTCCTTATGAATGTTTTTATATCAGGGCACCTGTTCCTACCATATAGAAACAAGTGCCTTGTTACCTTACATAGTATACCACAATCTACGCTGGCTGTATTGCACTTTTTTCAGCCTTAAACCAATCCTTCGCTTTAGGAACAACACTGTTCCCATTTCCCTTCATTACAACCTTTCAAGTTCATCATCTGTTGATTGCTCCTTATATGGCTCTGTAAGGTCATTTAGAAATTTATCAACCTGGCGGTTGCCTTTTACAATATCTTCTTCATATACAAGTACCTCTTGATAGATTTTTTTGAATAATTTGTTCATGGTTATACCTCTTTCTGTAATTAAAAATCATGTGCTTCCACATATATAGACATACCTGGGTTACAATCCACGATTGCACCTTATAATAAACAGCCAGGTTCGGTCTGCAATTTTTCATATTTTTTACTCTATACTGGCGATATTTTCTTTCCTTTCTCTCTCATCAAGGTACTCTTACTAATTCCAGTCATAGCCTCCACCTGCTTATATGAATAAGTATCAAGAAGCTCAATAGCGTGACTTATCTGTGCCTTACTATATTTCTTCGGACGACCCTCTCTAAATTCTGGATTCTGTCTGGCTATCGCTTTACCTTCCTGCGTACGTTCCACAATTATATCTCTTTCAAACTGAGCGAATGATAAAAGAATATTTCGCATCAGTGTACTCATACTGGAATTATCAAGAACACCAAGATTGCAAACATCAACACGAACACCTTTATCAATTAGGTCAGTAATTAAATCCGATGCCTGCGATACACTTCTGGCGAATCTATCAAGTTTAGCAACAACCAGAGTATCTCCATCCTGTAGAAGCTCCAGTAATTTATTAAACTCTGGTCTATTCATTTTCGTACCAGTAAATGAATCCATATAAATTTCTTCTGCTCCATGTTCCTTCAATAATCGTTCCTGTGCCTCCAGGCTATTACCGTCTTTCGCCTGTCCTTTTGTACTTACTCTACCATAACCGTAAATCATAAAAACTCCTTTCCGCCTTTTAGGCATAAAAAAAGAAGGCTATTTCTAGCCCTCATGGTTAATACTTTTGAATATAAGAAATGACACCGCTCAATCCCTTGATTTATCGTCATGGGTGAAACGGTGTCAATACTTGTAAGTTTTGAGCATTCTATTTCCAAATATTTGCATAAACTTCATAACTTCCGCAAATATCTTTTGCAATTATACTCGTCTGCTCCAAATAATCAATACATTCAATTATATACCTTCTAGAAAATCTTTTTGCCTTATCTTCTGACCATTCTCTAAATAATCTAATAATATCATCTTGTTGTACTTGATTATTTTTCTGAATAATAAATAGAACAGTAGCAACACCTTCTAATTTTTTATCTGTAGTAATTTGATTTATATATGTCGTTGATTTTTCAATGGCGGGTATTAACTTCTCTAACTTTTCTTCTGTTTTTTTACTACATATTACCTTATACACCTGTTCATAAGTATCCTTTGAATTAGTCAATCCATAATATTTTTGATACTCATTTAAAGATCTTGCCACAATATCTATTGCATGAGAATAAGGACCATATTTCCATTTGTCAAACTTAAAGTATTCTTCTTCTAAAAAATAATTTGTAAAATATCCTGCTTTTTGTAATCGCAAAGCATTAAATTTCTTCAAATGTACTCTTATCTGTAATAATGCTAATCCTGAAACACTTATATCTGGTGCCTGTTTTGGTATTGCCTTATATGAAATAGATGGTTCATATACTAAAAATGTATGTTCTTGTTCCACACTTTGCAACTTCTCAATAATAATATTTTTTACAACATTCCAATCAAGACCACCATTGCCACATCCCAATGGTGGTATTGCAATCACTTTTGGATTATACTCAACAATAAATTTTACGAGCTGGTCTAACCCTTTTTCAACATAATCAACTTTAGACTTTTCTCTCCACTTATCTTTAGTCGGAAAATTTACCACCCAACATCCATCCTCTTTAAAATAGTGGATTGTTCCTATATACAACTTCCCAGATTTACAAGCTTTGACATAATCAAGATTATTTTGAGGAAAACGCATTTTAAATTGATATGCAATTCCTTTTCCCATAAATCCTTCACAATTAACAGTATTAATGAGACAATCTGCACCCGATTCAAATATATTGCCTGTAACAAATTTTATCATGATAGCCTCCTTTCCAATTAATATTTACTCATTAAACCAAACACCCCTAACATTAATAAATGGTGGTGGAACATCAATACCTTTTTCATTCAAAATACATATCGTCTTTTTTTTAATCTCTTCTGAAGGAACATATATACACTTAAAATGCTGAATAGGAATAATCTTTTCAGTTAAACATTCCGCCATCTTCACATGTTTAGCATATTCATCAGTTCGATTTTTTCCATTAATGTATCCCAATCTATTTTTTGAAATCCTTCATCATACTCATATAATACACACTCATCTAATGATAAGGGATGGATTGGAAGTATTTTAAAATGATTCAATTTTGCCAGCTCTCTATCAAAACATAAATATATCATTTCCTGCCCCTGATATGTATGCTTGACTGCAACATCAAATGCTGAATACGGATGAAAGTGAAACGGTATATATGAATCTAAACCCAATTCTGTTCTCTTTGAAATTATATCAGCATTTGCAATATCTCCAAAATTTATTTTCCTATCAATTACCATTTTTCTTGGTAATAAACCATTTTCTATTATTGATTCCAAATTATCTAACTTTGTCAAATGATATAACATCTTTCCTGTTTTTGCTGTTTCTATCCCCATAATCTCCTCCTCTGTTTAAATTACACTATAATACTTCAACGCATCCTTAATATACTCCACCTTCTCCTGCGGACAATGCTTTACTTCTGGATTTTCTTTCTTGGACTTATTATAGTTCTCGCCCATATCCAGGCCACACATCCGCTTTACCTCGGCAATATACCTTGTATGCACATTCACACCATACTTGTTCTTTACATACTCTTTAATCTTCTGATATGTAGCCTTTTCCTCTGGTGTATAATTACTTTTCTCGTCAGGCTCCATCGTTACCTCAATCTTAGGTGTATCTTTTTTGAGGGACAAAAGGCATACCGTCTCCACATGTACCGTATGGGCGAACTGGTCGACCGGGCGCACGCGCTCGAGGCGGTAGCCGCCGGCGCAGAGCAGCTTTAAGTCGCGGGCGAGGGAGGCGGAGT
>ERZ780003.15-NODE-15-length-58995-cov-7.15819_pt1 | contig 58995 bp, 56 predicted proteins | sample MGYA00511931_ERZ780003 | MGnify/ENA primary metagenome ERZ780003 (study PRJEB29588, sample SAMEA2162297) | human gut metagenome | biome: human gut; feature: human-associated habitat; material: faeces | place: Denmark | collected 2008/2010 ... | reverse complement strand
CCGCAGAAACGGCTGGGGCGGCGCCGCCTGCCGATAAACCCGGCGGTATGGATGCGGGCAGCAAGGATACAGGCAGAATGGACATCGTCATTTTAGATACCTCCGCTGCCTGCCATATGCCGGATGTGCTGGAAATGCCCTACCGCCCGCCCCTTAGGGAAAGCGGGGAAGAGGGCGAAAAGGCATTTACTTACCGCCTTGCGGGTCCGACCTGTTTAGCCGGGGATGTCATCGGCACCTATTCCTTTGACCGGAAGCTGCAGGAAGGCGACAGGCTTGTATTTGAGGACATGGCAATTTATTCCATGGTAAAGAACAATACCTTTAACGGAATGCCCCTGCCCTCTGTTTATTTGAAAGAGGGAGACCGATATACTTTATGGAAATCCTTTACCTATGAAGATTTTAAAAGCCGGCTTTGACCGGACAGAAAGGCAGAAAAAAATGGCGGAGAAAAAATTGGTGGCGCTGACATTCGACGACGGCCCCTCCGTAGGTACTACGGACAAGGTGCTGGATGTTTTAAAAGAAAATGATATTGTGGCAAGCTTCTTTTTAATCGGACAGAAGATTACGGAGGAGTCGGCCTATCTGGTGAAACGTGCCTACGATATGGGCTGCACCATGGAAAATCACTCTAAGACCCATCCGGGCATGACGGGGCTTTCGGATGAGGAGATTTTAGAGGAAATTTCCTATACAACGAATAAAATAGAGGAAATCACGGGAGAAAAGCCCGCTTTTTTTCGTCCGCCTTATATCGACTGTGACCAGAGACTGTTCGACCTGGTGGATTTGGGTTTTATCTGTGGCTATGGCTGTGAGGACTGGCTGCCGGAGGTCAATGCCGAAGAAAGAACCCGCCGTATTTTAGAGCAGGCGCATCCCGGTTTCATTATTCTGGTGCACGACATGGAGGGGAATACCCAGACCGTTGAAGCCATAAAGAAAATAATCCCCGCCCTCAAAGCGCAGGGATATGAATTCGTAACCATCCGGGACCTGTTTGCAAAGAGCGGAAAGATACCGGAAAGAAACACATTATATATGGAAGTAACACCTTAAAGATTGACAAAAATGCACAAAAACTCCCCTTGTTTATTTGTGAAAATGTGAGAATTGCATAAGGAGTGTTGACATGGCATTGGCAAAAGAGTATAGTGAAATTATCAAATGAATGAAAAACTTGACAGGTTGTTACTTTAAGTAGGCAAAACTGTATTGTGCTTGTAGATGAATTGGATTTATGGGTATGATGCAGTTATTTTTTTACAGAGGTTTATGTTTTATGAGAGTGCTTAACGTAATTAACAATAACGTTGTCAGTTCATTAGATGAGAAAAACCGCGAAATAGTTGTTATGGGGAAGGGGATTGGCTTTCATAAAAAGCCCGGTGAAGAAATAGCGGATACCCAGGTGGAAAAGGTATTCCGGCTGCCTGACGAAACACACGACCGGTTTATGAAGCTTGTACAGGATATTTCCTACACCCATATGAAGCTGGCCAGTGACATCATTGATTACGCCTGTGAGCATGTAGGCAGGAAGCTTCGCAAGAGCATCTACGTGACACTGACCGACCATCTGGATTTTGCTATCCAGAGGGAAAAACAGGGAATGGTATTCCAGAACGCACTTCTTTGGGAAGTGAAGGAATACTATGTAAAGGAATATGAAGTCGGAAAGATGGCGCAGAAGCTTGTAAAAGAGCGGGAGGGAGTTGCACTTTCCGATGATGAAGCCGCTTTTATTGCCCTGCATATCATCAATGCGGAAGAAGATACCGACGAAAAAAAGGATGTGAAGTTCTTAAATTTAACCCGGGATATTCTTACCATAGTACAGGATGACCTGGAGCTGGATTTTAAGGACGAAAGCATTGATTACAGACGTTTTATGACGCACCTGAAATTTTTTATCCAGAGAGCTGTGAAAAAGGATTACAGCTACGGAGACGACACAGCGGACGTTTACAATGAGCTGGTAAAGAAATGTCCCGGGGAATATGCCTGTGCGGCGGATATTAAAAAATACGTCAAAGACAAATTAGATTATGAAGCATCGGAAGAAGAACTTATCTATCTGACCGTACACCTGCACCGGTTGACAAAATGCAGCAAAAAACAGTCGGAGCAGGAAAATTAAATATTCAATCTTTAAGGGATTGTTACGTTGATTCGGCAAAACCCGGACAGAGGAAACCTTGTGCAAGAAAAGGAATGACTTTGTCCGGGCTTTTTTATAAAAATAACAAGAACAAATAAATGGGGATGAGACATTTCCCGTCACAACAAAGGAGGATAACCTATGTACTACAAAGAAAACCCTAAGTTTCCCGAAGGCTTTATGTGGGGCGCATCCAGCGCAGCCTGGCAGGTAGAAGGCGGTGTTGCCGACGGCGGCAGAACCCCTGCCATGATTGACTTAAACAGCAAAAAGAAAAAACCGTATGCAGACGACTCCATCTGTGCAGACCATTATCACAGATACAAGGAAGACGTGGCACTGATGGCAGAATGCGGATTTTCTTCATACCGCTTCTCCATTTCCTGGTCCCGTATCATTCCCCATTCCGACGGAAAGGTAAATCCGGAAGGCATTGCTTTCTACAATGATTTGATTAACGAACTCATTAAGAACGGCATTACTCCCATCATTACCCTGTATCATTACGATTTACCGGTGTGGGTATTTGAAGAGCTGGGCGGCTGGAAGAGCAGAAAGACCATTGATGCCTTTGACCACTATGTAAGAACCTGTTTTGAAAATTTCGGCGACAGAGTAAAATACTGGCTTTCCATCAATGAACAGAATATGCAGATTGTTTACGGACACTGGCTCGGCACCGATGCCGGATGCACCGACTGGGAAAAGGAACAGTGGGATATCAACCACATCATGAACCTTTGTCATGCAAAAGCTGTTATTGCCTGCCACGAAATGGTGGAAGGAGGTAAAATCGGTCCCGTTCCCGGATATGTTCCCATTTATCCCAAGACCTGCAACCCGGCAGACCAGATTGCAGCCATGAATGCGGAGGAACTGACCGAGAAAATCTGGAACGATACCTATGTTTACGGCGAATACAGCAACTTCGTAAAGAGATACTGGAAGGAAAAGGATATTCATCCCGATATCCGCCCCGAAGACTTAGAACTTATGAAGAAAGCAAAGATTGACTTCATTGCCGTGAACTGCTACAGAAGCAACACCGCCCATGATGCAAAACCGGGCACCGAGAGACTGGAATACGAATTGAACAAATTCGGCAACAAGGGTGACATCCAGTTCCCGAACTACCCCGGAGAATTTGCTCTCTGCGCAAACCCTTATGTAGAATATACCGACTGGGACTGGGAAATCGACCCTTCCGCAATGCGTTACTCCTTAAGATACTTATGGGATCATTACAGACTTCCCATGATGATTACCGAAAACGGCTTCGGTGCAAACGAAACCAAGGGAGAGGACGGACAGGTGCATGACGAAGCACGTATCAACTTCTTAAGAGACCAGATTTACAATGTGGGACTGGCAATCGAAGACGGATGCGAAGTCATTGCTTACAATCCCTGGTCCTTCACCGACCTGCTTTCCACCGGCAACGGTATCAAGAAACGTTACGGTCTGGTTTATATTGACACCACAGATGAAGAGTTAGTGAACTGTACCGATGTATCCAAGCTCAGCATGAAGCGTATCAGAAAGGATTCCTTCTACTGGTATTCCAAACTCATTAAGAGCAATGGTACCGACTGGGGCAAGGATATGAAACAGGAATAAGGAGGGAGAACATGGGACTTTTTACTAAAAAGAAACTTCCTGCATGGAACCCGGGAACCTTAGGCTCCATTACCCAGGGAAAAGTAATGCCGGTAACAGAAGTAAAGGATGAGGTGTTTTCCCAGAAAATGCTGGGAGACGGTGTGGCATTTCTTTCGGAGGATGGCGTGGTGGTTTCCCCCTGTGACGGAACCGTAACCGCATTTTTCCATACCAATCATGCGATTGGACTGACAACCCAGGACGGTGCGGAGGTATTGATTCACATCGGTCTGGATACCGTTAAGGAAGGCGGCAGAGGATTTAAGGGCTATGTCAAGGAAGGCGATGCCGTAAAGAGAGGCCAGAAGCTGATTACCTTTGATAAAGAGGTGCTGGAAGAAAAAGGCTACGACCTTTCCATTCCCATGATTATCTCCAATATAGATGCCGTGGAAAACATCAAGGCACTGATGGACGGAACGGTTACGACCGAAGATAATGTGCTGGCCTACAGTCCGGTGCAGGAGTAAAAAATGGCAGATGAAAAAGTTCTTTTCTTTGATATCGACGGAACGCTGGTGAATTTTGACACCACGATTCCGACCTCCACAATTACAGCCCTACGTCTGGCAAGGGAGAATGGGCATAAGCTCATTCTCTGCACCGGGCGAAGCTTAGGGCAGCTGCAGGGAACTATAAAGGAGCTTTCCTTTGACGGCGGGGTGCTGGCGGCGGGAGCGTACGTCCGGTATCAGGATCAGGTAATAGATGCAACCACAATTCCCGGAGAAAAGCTTCGGAATATCTGGTCTTTTATAGACGAAGAGAAGCTTCCGTACATCGTACAGTGCGTGGACCATACGGCTACGGAAAGAAGTGTAAAAGCACATCTTTTCGATGTAATGGAGCATAAGTACGAGGTGGATGAAAAACAGTTTAGTACGGTATTCGCCAATATGGAGTTTGTGGAAAGCAAGGACGATTTTTCCCATGTGGAAAAGGTTCTTTACTACGATACCTCCTATACAGTGGAGGAAATTCGTAAAAAATTAGGAAGTCAGTTCGATGTAGTGCCCATGAGCTTTATGAAGGACGGCACCTCCAGCGGGGAAATTACCCAGGCAGGCATCAACAAGGCCTATGGTATGGAAAAGCTTCTGACATATCTCGGCAAAACAAGGGAAGATGCCATCGCCTTCGGGGACGGTCCCAATGATCTGGAAATGCTTTCCTACGCAGGTATCGGCGTGGCAATGGGAAATGCCGATGATAGCGTTAAGGAAAAAGCGGACATGGTAACGGCAAGGATTGACGAAGACGGAATCTTTTTGGCTTTACGAAAGCTTAAAATTATAGATTAACAAAGGAGGACAAAGCTATGGCAAAAAAAGATTATGCAGCAATGGCTGACGGCGTGATTAAGGCAGTCGGCGGAGAAGGCAACATTGCAAACGTAACACACTGTATGACACGTCTGCGTCTGCAGCTTGTGGACAACAGCAAATTAAATGAGGAGGAGGCAAAGAAGGTTCCCGGAGTGATGAACCTGATTGTGCAGAACGGAGAGTACCAGTTCGTCATCGGACAGGATGTTCCCAGTCTGTATGAAGAGATGGTAAAACACGACGGTATTAAGGCCGGCGGCAGAGTAGATGATATTGAAGCCGCAAAGTCCGACAACAAGAAAAAAGGCAAGATTATAGATGCCATTTTCTCCTTTATCGGCGGTACATTTTCACCCTGTATTCCGGTACTGGTTGCCGGAGGTCTTACCGGTGCCGTGCTGACACTGCTTACCAATTTCTGCGGTGTAACAGCAGATTCCGGTACCTATCAGGTATTCTATGCCATTAACCAGGCAGCATTCTATTTCCTGCCGATTTTCGTAGGTTTTGCGGCAGCAAGCAGATTGAAATGTAACGGTTACTTAGGTGCATTCCTGGCAGCCATTCTTCTTTACAGCGGTATCAACGGCGTAGAGGGACTGGATTTCTTCGGCTTAAAGATTCAGGCAATTTCTTATAATGCCAATATCTTCCCGATTATCTTGGGCGTGTTGTTTATGTCTGTGATTTATAGGTTTTTACAGAAGCATATGCCGGTTTACTTAAAAACCATTGTGGTACCTTTGCTTACCATGCTGATCACCGTTCCCGTAACACTTCTGATTTTAGGACCTATCGGCAATACCGTAGGTACCTGGTTATGTGATGGCTTACTGGCTCTGTACCGTACCGTTCCCGCTCTTTCCGTAGCAATCGTCGGCGCAGGTACCTGCTGGTTAGTATTCTTCGGTATGAACAATGCGACTTATGTTCCTCTGTTCTTGCTGATGGCTGAACTTGGAAGCGACCCTCTGATTTGTACCGGTATGGCTCCCGCAAACGTGGCAGTCGGCGGTGCATGTCTGGCAGCAGCCTTGATTGCTAAGAATGTGGAAGAAAAATCCGTTGCAGCCGGTGCCGGAATCACAGCTATGTGCGGTATCACAGAACCCGGCGTATACGGTGTCCTGTTTGTTAAGAAGTACCCCTTGATCGGCGCTATGATCGGCGGCGGTATCGGTGGCTTCATTGCCGGTTTACTCGGTATGACCCAGTATGTGGTTTCCACTCCCGGTTTCATTTCCTTCGCAGCATACATTACTCCTGCGGAACAGGGCGGTGGTTCCAAAAACTTCATTATCGCAATGGCAGTTATGGTAATCGCAGTGATTATTTCCTTCGTTTCTACCTATCTGCTCGGTAAAAGACAGCTGGCAAAAGAAGCTAAGGCTGCAAAATAATTAAGTCCGGCGCTTCCCTTGGGAGGCGCCGTATTTTATAAAAAAGTTATAGAAGAGCAATTTTAGAAGGAAGAGAGGAAAAGGTATGAACGGATTTCCGAAAGGTTTTTTGTGGGGAGCAAGCACCAGCGCCTATCAGGTAGAGGGTGCGGCATATGAGGACGGCAAGAAAGCCAGCCAGCAGGATATTATCAATAAAGACAGTTATGAAAAATTCGGTTTTGCCACGGCGGAAATCGCCAGTGACCAGTACCATCATTTCAAAGAGGATGTCGCTCTTATGAAAGAGATGGGATTTACCACCTATCGTTTTTCCATTGCCTGGAGCCGTGTATTTCCGGACGGCGTGGGAGAAGTAAATGAAAAAGGAATACAGTATTACAGGGATTTAATAGACGAGCTCTTGAAAAATGACATAGAACCTATCGTTACTTTATATCATTATGACCTGCCCTGGGCGCTTGTGGAAAAATACGGCGGCTGGCTGGACAGACGGATTGTAGATGACTTTGCGTATTATGCGCGATATATCATCAATGAATTTAAGGACAAGGTAAAATACTGGACAACCATCAACGAACAGAGCATTATCGTACAGTACTGGACACAGAAATGCTATATCCCGGATGAGGTGCTGCCGGATAACCAGAAGCGCTATCAGATTAACCATCACATGAACCTGGCACAGGCGATTGCCAACAAATTAGTGCATGAACTGGTACCGGGAGGCATGGTGGGCGCCCCCTTAGGCTACAGCCCCATTTATCCGTTGAGCTGTGCACCGGAGGATGTTATGGCTATGCAGAATGCACAGGCACTTAGGAACGACTACTACACAGATGTGTATTTTAAGGGGCATTACAATAAAGCGGCGCAGATTTATCTGGAGGAGCATGGCCTGGCTCCGGTGATGGAGGAAGGAGATCTGGAACTTTTGGCGGACCCGGCAGCCATTTCCGATTTCCTGGCGTTGAATAATTACGCCAGTGAATGTGCGAAATGGTGTCCGGAGGGCAGTAAGGAAATTTCCTGGAGCGGCGTAAACCGTTCCGGTAAAAAGGGGGAAATTTCCGGCTTTGAAACCCATCCCGGCTTTTATGAAATGTGTGCCAATCCGAAGCTGGACACTACGGACTGGGACTGGGCAATCGACCCCGTCGGCATGGAATACATGCTGCGGGATTTGTACAACCGCTACAACAAACCGCTTATGATTACCGAAAACGGATTTGGTGCCTTTGACACCCTGACAGCGGATAAAAAGGTACATGACGATTACCGTATTCACTTTTTGCGGGAAAATATCAGGGCCGTAAAACGGGCGATTGACAAGGGTGTGGAAGTGATTGCCTATTGTCCATGGAGTGCGGTGGATTTGCTTTCTACGTCAAACGGTGTGGAAAAGAGATACGGTCTTATCTATGTGGACAGAACGGATGATGACCCGAAGCAGTGCGAGAGAATCCGTAAGGACAGCTTCTACTGGTACCAAAAAGTGATTGCTTCAAACGGGGCGGATTTAGATTAAGCAGTGTCGTGTGGACGGAGAAAGGAATGGAGAGGGATATGAAAAAATTGTTGGGAAAACCGGTTTATGACGGTGTGGCTATCGGTAAAATTGTTGTATTAAATAAAAAGGAAATGACTGTAAGACGTCAGAAAATAGCGGATATCGAGGCAGAAAAGAAAAGAGTGGAGGACGCTTTAACAAAGGCAAAGGAACAGCTGGCGGCTTTGTATGAAAAAGCCCTGAAAGAAGTAGGGGAAGCCAGCGCCGCTATTTTTGAAGTGCATCAGATGATGCTGGAGGATGAAGACTACGTCCAGTCCATGCTGCACATTGTTGAAAACGAGGGTGTCAATGCGGAATATGCGGTAGCCACCACCGGTGATAATTTCGCCCAGATGTTTGCCGCCATGGATGATGAATACATGCAGGCGAGATCTGCCGATATCCGGGATATTTCCGGAAGGGTGCTTCGGATTCTGTGTGGTCAGGAAAGTGTGGATTTCGCCGGTATGGAACCCTCCGTTATAGTAGCGGACGATCTAACTCCCAGTGAAACCGTGCAGATGGATAAAAGTAAAATATTAGCATTTGTAACGGTGCACGGTTCCACCAACTCCCATACCGCTATTTTAGCGCGTATGATGAATATCCCGGCGCTTATAGGAGTGCCGGTGAATTTAGAGGAAATCAAAACCGGGGAAACTGCCATTGTGGACGGCGCAAGCGGAGAAGTTATTTTTTCACCCACGGAAGAGGAACTGGCGAAGGCAGAAGATAAAATTAAAAAAGAACAGGAAAAGAAGAATATTCTGGAAACCTTAAAGGGCAAGGAAACGGTTACCAGAGAAGGAAAGAAAATCAACCTGTATGCCAATATCGGCAGTGTAAGCGATGTGGGATATGTAATGGAGAATGATGCGGCGGGCATCGGTCTTTTCCGGAGCGAGTTCCTATATTTAGGTAGAGATACCTTCCCGACAGAAGAAGAACAGCTTCAGGCATACCGTCAGGTACTGCAGATGATGGGCGGCAAAAAGGTGATTATCCGTACGCTTGATATCGGCGCCGACAAAAAGGCGGATTATTTTGAATTGGGAGAAGAGGAAAATCCGGCATTGGGCTACCGTGCTATCCGTATTTGTCTGACCAGACCGGAGATTTTTAAAACCCAGCTCAGGGCACTGTTCCGTGCAGCAGTTTACGGCAATCTTTCCGTGATGTATCCCATGATTACGTCCGTGTGGGAAGTAGAAAAAATCTATGAAATCGCAGAGGAAGTAAAGAAGGAACTGGAGGAGCAGCAGATCCCCTTCCAAATTCCGGAGCAGGGTATCATGATTGAAACACCTGCAGCAGTGATGATAAGTGATGAACTGGCAGAGCTGGTGGATTTCTTCAGTATCGGCACTAATGACCTGACCCAGTATACCTTAGCTGTTGACAGGCAGAATGCCAAGCTGGATCTGTTCTACAATCCTCATCATAAGGCTATCTTAAAAATGATTGAATATGTAACAAAGCAGGCGCATGCCAAAGGCAAGTGGGTCGGCATCTGCGGCGAATTAGGTGCAGACTTAGAGCTGACGGAAACCTTCCTCAATATGGGTATAGATGAACTTTCCGTTTCTCCCTCCATGGTGTTAAAGGTGAGGGAACGTATCCGGTCCCTGTAGTTTTACCCCGGCTTTCCGGTTGAATCATCCCGGTGGATGGTTTACCGGACGGCCGTTTTTTTACTGCCGTTTTCTACGTGGCGGTTTTTTTCCTCTTCACGGACAGAAAATTTTTCGTCAAAATCCGGATAAAAAATCAGGATAAAATACATCAAATAGTTTGCATTGTCCATTGAAAAAGCATATGATAAAATATATATGGATGTTTGGCTTCCGTGGGGGGACGAGCCGGAAAATACAGGGGAACAAAAGAAGAGGAAATAGTATGAAAAATATACAGTATGAGCTGATTATCAATGAAGCTCTGCGGTCTGCACTGGAATATGACATACCGGATGAACAGATAAACGAATTTATTGAGTTCTTCGGCAAGCATATAGGTTCGGACAGGATCTATATTTTTGAAGACAATGTAAAGAAAAAGGTAACGAACAACACCTATGAATGGTGTAACGAAGGCATCCTGCCGCAGAAGGATATGCTGCAGAATGTGGATTTCGATATTATAGGCTGGTGGTACGAAAGCTTTGAAAAGGGAGAAAGCGTGGTAATCCCCAGCGTGAAGGCCTTAAAAGACACCTATCCTTCTACCTATGACATTCTGAATGTACAGAACGTGGAAAGCTTAGTGGTCATTCCGCTGCGTTATCGTGACGAAATCCGTGGATTTGTAGGCGTGGACAATCCGCCCATCGGAAATATGAAGAGTATTTCAGGTTTCCTTGATATGATTGCCACTCTGCTTATCTCTCTGTTAAAACTGCGCAATTCCTTCCGTAAGTCCAACGAGGCGGCTAAACTGAGCAGTTATGCGGCGCTGGCGGAAATTTATATGACCATGCATATCATCAATGTAAAGACCGGCGTTTTCCGGGTAATAAAAAGTGTTCCGGAAATCGATGCCTGCATGCAGACTAAGGATGCGGATAATTTTTCAAAACAGATTGCCCATGTGGTGGAGTCAATCTGCTCTGATAAATATAAGGAAAGCGTGCTGGCATTTACGGACCTTTCCACCCTGGAAGAACGCATGGCGGGGACCAATACTCTGGCACATGAATTTGTATGCAGTATATTCGGCTGGTGCAGAGAACGATTTATCAAGGCGGATACCGATAAGGATGGAAAACTTCTGCGGGTTATGTATTGTATGGAGGTCATCGACGAGGAAAAACGCCGGGAGAACAGGCTTCTTTATCTGTCAGAAACGGACTCCATGACAGGACTTTACAACAGAGGCAGCGGTGAGCAGAGGGTAACGGCATTTCTGCAGAAAAAAACGGAAGGTCTGTTCTGTCTGATTGACTGTGATAAATTCAAATCCATCAACGATACTTACGGTCATATTGTGGGGGATGAGGTCATTGTTGCCGTTGCGGAGACCTTACAGAAGACATGCCGTAAGGATGATATTGTAATGAGACTCGGCGGGGACGAGTTTGCTCTGTACATACCGGACATGAAGAAGGAGCAGGCACCGTTTTTTATCGAAAGGCTTTTTGGCGAATTCGCAAAAATCATAATACCCGAAATGAAGGGACGGAAAATTTATATCAGCCTCGGAGCCGCATTCAGCCATGAGGATGAGCAGATTTCCTTTGACCAGATTTACAGGGATGCCGACGGGGCTATGTACGAGAGTAAAAAAACAGAGGGCTATTGCTACCATATTTTCAGGGAATAGGACTCGGCGATATATAAAATATAAGGAGAAACACATGAAGATTTCAGATATATTACGCGAGGACAAAACCACCATATCCTTTGAGGTGTTTCCACCGAAGACCACCGCTAATTTTGAGTCCGTGAAAAAAGCAGCTCTGGGTGTGGCGGCGCTGCATCCCGATTACATGAGCGTGACCTATGGGGCAGGCGGCAGCAACCGCTGCAATACACTGCATATTGCGGAGGAAATCCAGAAAGCGGAGAACGTAACCACCATTGCCCACCTGACCTGTGTGGGAGCGGGAAAAGAGGATATCAGAACGGCTCTTTCCGAAATGAAGGAGGCAGGCATTGAAAATATTCTGGCGCTCCGTGGGGACAGACCGAAGGATTTTGACGGCGACCCTTTTAAGGAATACCATTATGCCTCCGAACTGGTGGCAACCATTAAGGAATACGGCGATTTCTGCGTGGGCGGTGCTTGCTATCCGGAGGGACATCCCGATTCCACAAACAAAAAAGAGGATATTAAAAACCTCAAAAAGAAGGTGGACGCAGGTTGTGAGTTCCTGCCCCAGCTTTTAATGAGTGCGGAGGCAGCCAAGGCAGGCTTCGCCGCCATCAAGGAGTATGTGGAAAGCACGGGAACCAGACAGGAAAAGAAAGGCACTGTGGTGATTGCCACGGTAAAGGGAGACATCCACGATATCGGCAAGAACATCGTGAAGGTGCTTTTGGAAAATTACGGATTCGATGTAATAGATTTAGGAAAGGATGTACCGCCGGAAGCGGTTGTGGAAGCGGTGCAGCAATCCGGAGCGCGTCTGGTGGGCTTAAGCGCCCTGATGACAACTACGGTGACAATGATGTGCCGGCTCTGACATAGATTGAGAACGGAAACGGCGGAATAAGCTATAGCTTCATCCTATAACTGAATATCTACTTAGCATATTGGACAGATAGGTTTTCCTCATGCATAATGTGTACATAAGTTGAAACGACAATTCGGACACATTGCAGGAGGAAAAAACATGAAACTGAAAAAAATTATCGCACTTGCACTGACACTCGCATCCCTTGCCACTGTATTCACCGGATGCGGCAGCAAGGAGAACACATCCGCAGACCCCGTTACCGTCAAAATCGGTGTGGTAGGCGCTATTTACGAAGACCTTTGGAAACCGGCGCAGGACTCCTTAAAGGATGAGGGCATCAACCTGGAAATCGTACAGTTTTCCGATTATGTAACTCCTAACAATGCCTTAAACAGTGGCGATATCGACCTGAATGCCTTCCAGCATCACATTTATCTGGACACTGAATTAGAGCAGCACGGCTATGCAATCGAGCCGGCAGGCTACACCTTCATCATTCCCCTGAACCTGTATTCCCACAAGGTTTCTTCCGTAGACGAAATCAAGGACGGCGACACTATTGCCATTCCTGATGACGTAACAAACGGCGGACGTGCCATCAAGGTTTTAGCGGCAGCAGGCCTCATTACCTTAAAGGAAGATGCCGGCTTTAACCCCACTGTGGATGACATCGCAGAGTACAAGGTAAACTTCACCATCAAGGAACTGAAAGCAAACACCATTCCTTCCGTACTGGACGATGTAACCGCAGCCATCGTAAACGGCAACTATGCACTGGACTTCGGCTTAAAGACAGAAGAAGCTATCTACAAGGATACCGTTCTGGACGAAGAAGCATACTGGAACCTGATTGCCGTAAGAAGCGCTGACTTAGAGGACCCTGAAAAGGCAGAAGTTTACCGCAAGGTAGTAGCTGCCTTCCAGTCCCAGGCAACCGAAGACGTATTCAACAATACCTTTGGCGGCTACTTCATCAAGGTAGGCTGGGATCAGGACCTTTTAGCAGATAAATAAAACTCCCTGAACTTTCAAAAAAATCGCTGTAGGCATAGTACTTACGGCGATTTTTTGCTATAATAAAAATAATTACGGCCTTGTGACGGAAACGGGACCACATACATAAGGAGGACTTTATGCCTGTTTTTGATTTCAGCAACACTCCGGGAGAAAAAACGGAGGTTATCTGCACGTATACAACCTTTTTATCGAGTGCCAAGGAAAAGACACCGGAAGAGCCGATTTTGGTGCTTGCCAACAAGGAAAAGAAGCATCCCCATCATGCAACGGGACTTTTTACCAACCAGACCAGGCAGACGGCTTTTGAATTCAAGGAAAACGGAGAAACCTGTGTGGCGGACATCTTAAAGGTGGATGCCCGGTTTGTAAACCTCATTAAATGGCTGGGCGAAAACCACATCCATGTAAGGCTTTCCGGTCAGAACACAGAAGACGGCTATGCCGTATACAAAATCCGCGAAACTACCTTCGGAGGCGGCACCAAGCTTTCCGCAGAGGATGGTTTTTTACAGTTTATGATTGAAAGACTTTTAGCCAGCAGCGCCGCAGAAGAAGTGGAAGAGGACGAAGAGGCGGATGAAGTGGGCGATGAAATGAAGCTTACCAGCCTGCAGAGCATTTCCGATTTCATGACCTGCGCCGGCAGAACGCTGCCCGACAATATCAGACTCTGGGCAAGAAGAAACTTAGCGGTAGCCCGTTCCAACGAGGTTTCTCCCGAGGAGCGCCGTCATGCCCAGCGTGCCCTTTCCATTATGATGAACGTACAGTGGAAGAGCAATTATTTTGAAGCCATCGACCCTGTGGAAGCAAGACGCATTCTGGATGAAGAACTCTACGGTATGGAGAGGGTAAAACAGCGTATTATGGAAACCATTATCCAGATTAACCGTACCCACACCCTTCCCGCCTATGGTCTGCTTTTGGTGGGACCGGCAGGTACCGGTAAGTCCCAGATAGCCTATGCGGTGGCAAGAATATTGAAGCTGCCCTGGACAACACTGGACATGAGCTCCATCAACGACCCGGAGCAGCTTACAGGCAGCTCCCGTATTTATGCCAATGCCAAGCCCGGTATCATTATGGAAGCTTTCTCCATGGCGGGCGAGTCCAATCTGGTATTTATTATCAATGAGCTGGACAAGGCAGCCTCCGGCAAAGGAAACGGCAACCCGGCGGACGTGCTTTTAACCCTCCTTGACAACTTAGGCTTTACGGACAACTACATGGAGTGTATGGTGCCCACCGTGGGTGTATACCCCATTGCCACCGCCAACAACAAGGAGCAGATAAGTGCGCCCTTAATGTCCCGCTTTGCGGTGATTGACATTCCCGACTACACCGCGGAAGAAAAGAAAATCATTTTCAGCCGCTTTGCGCTTCCCAAGGTCTTAAAGCGCATCGGCTTACAGGAAAACGAATGCGTGGTGACAGAGGACGGTCTGACCGCCGTGGTGGAGCAGTTTGAAAACACTACCGGTATCCGCGATTTGGAGCAGGCAGCCGAACACATCGCCGCCAATGCTCTTTACCGCATCGAGGTGGAGCATGTACCCGAGGTCGTATTTGACGGTGAAGAAGTAAGAAAGCTGTTTTCCTAAGGAAAAATCAGCATACCGACAGGACAGTAAGAATGACAGAAGATGAGGATTTGACAACATGAAAAGCAGACAGATTAGAAATTCCCTTTTACTGGTGCTGACCGCGCTTATCTGGGGCGTGGCTTTTGTGGCACAGAGCACGGGCGGGGATGCTGCGGGACCGTTTTCCTTTAACGGTATCCGTTCCCTGGTAGGCAGCGCCGTTTTAGTGCCGGTTATCTTTTTACTGGATAAAATGGGTCTGGGCAGCAAGAGACCACAGACAAAGGAAGAAAAGAAAACCCTGATAACGGGCGGCATCTGCTGCGGTACGGCGTTGTTTTTAGCAAGCAGCGCCCAACAGCTCGGTATTACCATGGGTACGGCTTCCGGAAAAGCGGGCTTTCTGACCGCCTGCTACATACTGCTGGTGCCCATACTGGGACTTTTCTTAAAAAAGAAATGCGGCTGGAACATCTGGGTGGGCATGCTCATTACCATAGGCGGGCTTTACCTGCTCTGTATGAACGGCAGCCTGACCTTCCAGAACAGCGATTTGATGGTGCTTTTATGCGCCTTTCTCTTTGCCGTACACATTTTAACCGTGGATTATTTTTCCCCCAAAGTGGACGGCGTCAGAATGTCCTGTATCCAGTTCCTTGTCTGCGGACTGCTCAGCATGGTGCCCATGTACTTTGGGGATATGAAGCATTCTGCGGCGGGCTTTGCCGGGTGGCTGCCGGGACTGATGAATCCTTCCGCGTGGATTGCCATTTTATACGCCGGCATCTTTTCCTGCGGTGTAGGATATACCCTGCAGATTGTGGGACAGAACGGCTTAAATCCGACGCTTGCTTCCATGATTATGAGTCTGGAGTCGGTTTTCTCCGTACTGGCGGGCTGGATTATTTTAGGAGAAAAGTTAAACGGCAGACAGCTTTTGGGATGTGCCCTTATTTTTGCGGCAATACTGTTAGCACAGATGCCATGCGGAACGAAAAGCCCGGAGAAAACCGGAAAGAAGGACGCAGGCAGTTTATAAAGCAATAGAAAAAAACAGAAAGAAGAGTGATTGATATGTGTACAGCGGCAACGTACCAGACAAAAGATTTTTATTTTGGAAGAACCCTTGATTATGAATTTTCCTATGGGGATGAGGTGACGGTGACACCCAGAAACTATCCCTTTACGTTCCGGCACATAGGACCTTGTGTCCGGCATTATGCTATAGTCGGTATGGCACATGTGGCGGAGCAGCCGGCGGAATTTGTACCCAAAGATGCGGCAACGGCGGATTATCCTTTGTATTATGATGCCATGAATGAAAAAGGACTCTGTATGGCGGGGCTTAACTTTGTGGGAAATGCTGCTTATCAGGAAATAGAAGAGAGCAGGGAAAATGTAGCGCAGTTTGAGTTTATCCCTTATATATTAGGAAAATGTGCGGATGTAGGGGAAGCAAGGCAGGCGCTTGCCCGCATGAATTTAGTGGGAACCACGTTTAACGATGTGTTTCCGGCTGCCCAGCTTCACTGGATGATTGCGGACAAAGACGACTGTATCGTTGTGGAATGCACGAAGGACGGACTGCATGTGTATGACAATCCGGCAGGGGTGCTTACCAACAACCCGCCGTTCCCGACCCAGATGTTTTTGCTAAATCAGTACATGGGTCTGTCGGAAAAGCAGCCGGAGAACACCTTTGGGAAGGATGTTCCTCTTTCCACCTATAGCAGAGGCATGGGCGCGCTGGGACTGCCCGGGGATTTGTCTTCCACATCCCGTTTTGCAAGGGTGGCGTTTGTAAGAGCTCATTCTTTGTCCGGAGAGTCGGAAGAGGAAAGCGTGAGCCAGTTTTTCCATATTTTAGGCTCCGTGGACCAGCAGAGAGGCTGCTGCGAAGTAGCGGAAGGCAAGTACGAAATTACCATCTACACCTCCTGCTGCAATGCGGACAAGGGCATCTACTATTACACGGCGTATGACCGTCATCAGATTACCGCCATAGACATGCACCGCGAGAACTTAAACGACAATGCTTTAATCAGGTATACACTGCGTGAAAAAGATGATATTTTCTGGGAAAATTAAGCGAAAAATGCAAGAAACCAAAGTAGATATAGCATTAGAAAATTGGCTTGACAAACAGGGCAACATGTAGTGAAATAAATTTATACGTTAATTCGGAAAAGTGGGGAAACAAGGGTGTTGAACAAGTGGCATACCCTTGTTTTTTACTGGGTAAGGAGACGATAATGGAATATAAAGTTAATAACATAAGCTACAAGTATACGACGGACGGACCGCAGGTGCTGAAGAACGTAAGCTTTTCCATCGAACAAGGAAAAGTTACCGCGATTGTAGGCCCCAGCGGATGCGGTAAATCCACTTTGGTGCAGATTTTCAGCCAGGTTATTCCGAAGCTTATCGGAAACGGTGAATTAGAAGGAAGTTTTGATGTTCCCGAAGGCACATTTGTCAGCGTGGTCAGCCAGAATCCGGAAAACCAGTTGTTCGGTTACGGCGTAGAAGATGCCATTGCTTTCGGTCTGGAAAACATCGGTATGCCCCAGGCGGAAATCGTAGAGCGCATGGAATATGTACTGGACCTTTTAAAGCTGCAGTATCTGCGTAAGAGAAGTGTGGACAATCTTTCCGGCGGACAGCGGCAGTCTGTCTGCATCGCCTCCGTACTTGCCATGAAGCCCGACATTTTAATCATGGACGAGCCGGTAAGCTCCTTAGACCCCAACGGTAAAAAGATGGTGCAGGATATTTTAGGAGAACTGAGAGACAGCGGCAACACCACCGTTATCGTGGACAACAATCTGGTATGGTCCGCCGGCATTGTGGACCATGTGGTCGGCATTTTGGACGGCGAGGTTGTGTTTGACGGCAGCAGGGATGAATTCTTCCAAAATTTTGAACTGCAGGAAAAATTAGGAGTTATCCTTCCACAGGAAGTAGAAATATACAGAGCGCTTTCCGCCAAGGTTCCCGATGTAAAGATGTTTTACAATATGGACCGGGCGCGTGCAGAGCTTGCAGGCAGAACAACCGCTAAGACCCGTGCGGAAAAAGAGGCGGCTGCGGAAAGCTTTAACCCGGTTATCAGTGTAAAGGATTTAGTAAAGCAGTTCAGCGACGGATTTATCGGTCTGAAACAGGTAAATGCTCAGGTACCGGAAGGAAAGATTGTTGCCATTTTAGGACAGAACGGTTCCGGCAAGACCACCTTTGTCAAACACTTAAACGGTCTGTATAAGCCCACAAGCGGCGAAGTGGATTACAGAGGCGAGTCCATTTTAGGCAAATCCGTGGCACAGATTTCCAAGAACATTATTCTGGTATTCCAGCATCCCGAGCACATGCTGTTCGAGGAAACGGTGGAGAAGGAGCTGACTTTCTGTGCCCGTATGCAGGGTGTGGATTTTACCGAAGAAAACATCACGGAAATCCTGACCCGTTATCACTTAGAGAAAGAAAAAGAAAACTTCCCCTTAAACCTGTCCATGGGACAGAAGCACATGCTGACCATTCTGTCCGTGCTTCTTTCCAGTGCGGATGTCATCCTTCTGGATGAACCCACCCTCGGTATGGACGGCTTCTTAATCGGGGATCTGGAAAAAATGGTTTTGGAATTGAAGAAAGCAGGCAAGACCATTATCATGATAAGCCACGAGATTCCATTTGTATTCCGTCTGGCTGATTACACGGTTATCTTAAACCACGGTGAAAAGGTATTTGAAGGAACAAAGGAAGAGTTAGTAGAGCGCGAGGATATCTTTGATAAGATTAACATTGAATTCCCGCCGGTTGTCCGTCTTTCCAAGGAATTGGGACTGGATGAAATTGTATTCGATGTAGACGATTTTATCGCAAAAGTAACGGAATCATAGGCGACGAAGGAGAAAAGGTATGGATTACTTAAAATATGTAGATGGAAATTCACTGCTTCACAAACTGGACCCGCGTACAAAGTTCATGTTCTTTATCGTGATGGCGGTGCTGACCAGTATCGTGAAGTCCGGTGTGGCTTTGCTGTTCTTGTTGGTATTTTTCTTGGTAATGTGGAATGTGTGCGGTATTCAGAAGTACATATTTGTTCTGGTGAAAAAGCTGAAGGTGCTGCTTTTGTTTATTTTCCTGTTGTGGTTTGTGCTGGGGCTGTTTGAACAGCCTGCCGTGGAAGGAGGTCCTGTTTTCTTCCAGACATTTATCGGCAACGGCGGTATGCAGATCTGCTTCGACTGGTACGATTTTTACAAGGGTTTTGTGTATTCCCTGCGAATTTTCTTAATGATTGCATCCTTCTATACGGTGCTTCTCACCACCAACTTCAGTGAGATTATTTTAGGATTGCAGAAGTGGAAAATTTCTTATGCACTGGCATTCGGTATCGGTCTGGTATTCCAGATTATCCCCATGATTATCACCGAGTTAAACGCCATCATGGAGGCGCAGAGCTCCCGAGGTCTGGAAATCGAAAAGTGCAGCTGGGTGACCAAGATTAAGAACTACGTTACGTTCTCATTCCCGCTTTTGTTCCGTGTTATCAGCAAGGGTCAGGCAATTTCCTTAGCGATGCATTATTACCAGCTTAACTTCTCGGTACACAGAACGGCATACAAAAACATTAAGGCAAGCAAGTACGATGTTTACTTTATCCTTGCCAATGCGGTTGCCATTGCGGCTACCATTGTACTGCATATTTTCTTCTACATCCCGGTATAAGGTATCTTGCGGGTTCCCCGGAGCGCGTACGGGGAGCCTGTAAATATAAACAACAAACATTTTTCTAAGACAAAGGAGAAACAAAAAAATGAAGAAAAAATTATCTTTCGTCAACATCGTCTTCTTCGTAGTATTTGGTGTTCTGACCGGTGTTCTCTGGGCTTACCTTTGCCCGATTCCCCTGATTCCCGGCGCAGTTCACTTCCGTACATTCGCATTCATTCCGGTTGCCATCGGTTATCTGTTTGGACCGGTAACAGGCTTTTTCTCAGGCTACATCGGAACCGTCGTATGGGCTCTGCTTTCCGGTAACTTCATTCCTCTGCATTCCCCTCTGACAGATGGTATTACCGTTGGTCTGTCCGCAGCACTTCCCGCACTGATTCACTTACGTGCAGGCAAGACTGACCTTCTTTCTGTTATCGAAAAAGGAAAAGGCAAATTCATCGGCGTAAGCTTACTGTGGAGCCTTCTGTTTGGTGTTCTGATGATTCTCACCACCAGCATTTCCCTTTCCTACTTCACCGGATTAGGATATGTATACTGCATCCTTTGGATTGGTATTGCTGACGTTGTTCCCATTGCACTGACACCGTTCGTGGTTCTGCTTCTTGCAAAGAGAATGAAAAATATCCGAAACATCGTACCCTACGTGTAGGGAGTATGTTTCCTTACTTACGCGCCTAAGAAAACAAACTGAATAAAGACAGGGCTGCTGCTTATCCTTCCGGAAAGCAACAGCCCTTTTTTATGCTGGTTTTGTCTTGTATGCAAATGAAAAGCAGAATACCTGTTTAAATCTTAAATAATGTAGTCGTTGGCAATCAGGGTCTTCTGCTGGTCGATGATGTCCTGCAGGGTGATGCCGTCCAAGTATTCCGTGATGACCTTATACAGACCTTCCCATACCGGGAGTGTGATACATTCCGCACTGCGTTCACATTCGTTGGGTTCCTGGTCCAGACAGGCAACGGGTGCCAGGCTGCCCTCTGTCAGACGTAAAATCATGCCCACGCTGTATTTGTCCGGGCTTTTGGCAAGCATGTAGCCGCCCTGATAGCCGCGGTTCGTTTTTAAGATATCCGAGCGGTTAAAGATTGCCACAATCTGCTCTAAATATTTCTTGGATATATTCTGCCGCTCTGCGATGTCTTTTAAGGCAATGTACCCCTCGTTCTGATGTTCGGCAAGGTCTAAAAGCATTCTTAATGCATAACGTCCTTTGGTTGAAATTTTCATACATTCCCATTCCTTTCTGTAACTGATATACCTATAATACCATATACTTAGTAGGTTTTCAAGGACGGAAGTGTGGGAAGTGTGAGGAAAATAAAAAAACAGTTGACAAATGACTTTTAAGAGCGTATTGTAAGTGCAACAAATAAATAGTGCTTCAAACCTATGAGAAAGAAGAGTAGGCTTTTGATTACTATCACAGAGAGCAGCCGACTGGTGGAACGGCAGCATAGGAGCAATCGCTGAATGGGCTTTCGAGGACGGTCCGAACAACAGTAGGCACCGGCGGGATTCGCACCCGTTATCATGGCGACAGATATGATAGTGTCTGGAGGAGAGGATGCAGAAAGCATCGAAATTGAGTGGCACCGCGTTAATGATTATTACCGCCTCAAGTAAGATTTACTTGAGACGGTTTTTTGTTGTAGAAATTACAACGTCCGGATAGGTACCATCCGGATTCCAGCCGGTCTCAAAGCTATCAGAAATTAAAAAGATTTGCAGAAAGGTATGGTAACAGTATGAAGAAGAAAATTTTAGCAGCAGTTTTAGCAACCACAATGATTTTAGGACTGGCAGCATGCGGCAGTAATGCGGCAGACAGCACAAACGGCAGTGCGGCAGGTACGGACACCACCACCACCGCTGACACAGAAAGCACACCGGATGCCGGTGATGCAACCGTAACCGATACGGACGGAAAGACCTACACCATCGGTATTTCCCAGTTTGCAGAGCACGGCTCCTTAGACAACTGCCGTGAAGGCTTCTTAGCAGGTCTTGCAGAGGAAGGCATTGTAGAAGGAGAAAACCTTACCGTATTATTTGACAATGCACAGGCAGACACCGGTACCGCAAGCACCATTTCCGACAACTATGTTTCCAAGAAAGTGGATTTAATCTGTGCCATTGCAACACCCAGTGCCATGAGCGCTTATAACTCCGCATTAAATACCGATATTCCCGTTATTTACACCGCAGTATCCGATCCTGTCGGCGCAGGTCTTGCAACCGAAGACGGCATGCCGGCCGGCAACATCACCGGTACCTGCGATGCACTGGCAGTAGACGCCCAGTTACAGATGATCCGTGAAATTATGCCGGATGCCAAGAAGGTCGGCATCATTTACACCACCAGCGAAGCAAACTCCGTAAGCACCGTTGCAGAGTACAAGGAAGTAGCCGCAAATTACGGATTTGAAATCGTAGATGTCGGCATCAACACCATCGCCGATGTTGACCTGGCGGCAGCAGATCTGGTAACCAAGGTAGACTGCATCACAAACCTGACAGACAACACCGTAGTATCCGCCCTGCAGACCGTTATTGCCAAGGCAAATGACGCAGGCATCCCGGTATTCGGTTCTGAAGTTGAACAGGTAAAGGCAGGCTGTGTCGCTTCCATGGGTCTGGAATACATTGAACTCGGCAAGCAGACCGGTAAGATGGCAGCAAAGGTATTAAAGGGCGAAGCAAACGCATCCGATCTTAAGTTTGAAACCATTACCGAGCCCAGCTTATATGTAAACACCGCAGCCGCAGCAAAAATCAACCTGACTTTATCCGATGATTTTGTAGCAGGCGCTTATCAGAAATTTGATGAAATTACCGTAGAGTAAACAGGAGGATATGACGTGTCACTGATACTTAGTGTTTTGGAACAGGGTATGATATATGCCATCATGGCATTGGGAATTTACATCACCTACAAAATTCTGGATTTCCCGGATCTGACCGTGGACGGGAGCTTTCCCATGGGAGCCGCACTGACTTGCGTATTGATTGCAAAGGGTAAAACCCCGCTCCTCACACTGCCGGTTTCATTTCTGGCAGGTGTGGCGGTAGGCGTTCTCACCGGCATTATCCATGTGAAGCTGAAGGTAAGGGATTTACTTTCCGGTATTATCATGATGACAGCCTTGTACACCGTAAACTTAAGAATTGCGGGACGCGCCAATTTCCCCATTTACAATTACCAGACGATTTATGACAATGACTTTGTAAATAAAATTTTTCCGGCAGCCTTAAAACCGTACCGCACCGTAATCGTGGTACTGGTGATTACCCTGATTACCAAATATCTTCTGGATGCGTACATGCGCACCAAATCCGGCTTCTTACTCCGTGCCGTTGGGGATAACGATACCATAGTTACCTCCCTCGGTGTGGATAAGGGCAAGGTAAAGATTATCGGTCTTGCCATTGCCAACGGACTTGTTACCCTGAGCGGCTGTGTTTACGCCCAGCAGCAGCGTTTCTTCGATGTGTCCATGGGTACCGGTACGATGGTAATCGGTCTTGCGAGCGTTATCATCGGCACCAGCCTCTTAAAGAAAGTTACTTTTGTGCGTGTTACTTCCAGCGTAGTAATCGGTTCCGTTATTTATAAGGCGTGCGTGGCGCTGGCGCTCCGCATGGGACTTCCTTCCACGGATCTGAAGATGATTACCGCAGTTCTGTTCCTGATTATTTTAGTTGTCAGCATGGACAGAAACAAGACGGCAAAGATTAAAGGAGGGAGCGCAAAATGATTGAATTAAAGAACATTCACAAGTACTATAATCCCGGCTCCGTCAATGAACTTTGCCTGTTTCAGGATTTTTCCCTGACCATCAACGATGGGGATTTCGTAGCGGTGGTAGGAAGCAACGGCTCCGGCAAAACTTCCATGTTAAATATTATCTGCGGCAGCATTCCGATTGATTCCGGCGACATTGTGGTAAACGGACATTCCATCGTAGGCAAAAAGGATTACCTCCGCCACCGTAAAATCGGCCGTGTTTACCAGGACCCTTCCAAGGGTACCTGCCCTTCCATGACCATTTTAGAAAACCTGTCCATTGCGGACAACAAGGGTAAGCCCTTCAATTTAAGGGCGGGTGTCAACAAAGCCAAAATCGGCGAGTACAAGGAATTGCTTTCTACCTTAAATCTGGGACTGGAAGATAAGCTACACACCCAGGTGGGGTCCCTTTCCGGCGGGCAGCGTCAGGCGCTGGCGCTTCTGATGTCCACAATGACTCCCATTGAGTTTTTAATTTTAGATGAACATACGGCGGCGCTTGACCCCAAGACCGCAGACCGCATCATGGAGCTTACAGAGCAGATTGTCCGGGAAAAGAAAGTAACCACCATCATGGTAACGCACAATCTGCGTTACGCCGTGGAATACGGCAACCGTCTTATCATGATGCACCAGGGCGAAGCCATCATCGACAAAGCCGATGCGGAAAAGGCAGCCATCACCACCGAGGACATCATGAGCACCTTCAACAAAATCAGCGTGGAGTGCGGAAACTAAAATATTATCAATAAGAAAATTTCACAGAGCATAAAGATTGTATTTGAAACAGAGACCGTAAACGGCAATGCCATGAAGAAAGGATATTGCTGCCTGCGGTCTTTTTTTAATAAGGAAAAGGGATAGCAAAAATAAACACAATATGATATTATTTTAATAAGAATAACCTTGGTGAAAAGGGAGATTTTTATGAAGATAGCAATATGTGACGATGATAGGACGGATATTTTAATAACTCAAAAAGAATTGCAGAACATCGTGCCTAAATTATGCACGGCCCCGGAAATTTATGAATTTTCGGATGGAAGCACTATGACGGAAGATATTTTGAAAACAGGGATAGATGTAGCACTTCTTGATATTGATATGCCGGATGTAAACGGATTATCCGTCGCAAATGCTCTGATGCAGCAATCCCATTTTCTCACCATTATTTTTCTTACGAATCGCGCAGAATTGGTATTTCAGAGTCTGAAGTACCGGCCGCTCCGCTTTGTACGAAAGAGTCATATCAGGGAGGAATTGGAAGAAGCAATTCTGACTGCGGAAAAGAAGATTGCCTCAGAAATGCATGTGTTTTCTTTTACTAAAAATAATGTGGCATGCACATATCCGGTAAGAGAAATCATTTATGTGGAAAGTAAAGGACATTATATGGAAATACATATCGGAAATGAGATAAAAAGGGAACGGGGGAAACTGACAGAATATGAGGAAAAATTAAAAGATTACGGTTTTTTAAGGATTCATGTGGGCTATCTTGTTAATGTGCGGTATATTGCCATGATAAATTCTCAGGGAGTTTTTTTGGATAACGGAGAAAAACTGCCAATCAGCAGACAAAACAGGGAAACAATACAAAAAGAATACATAAGAGGATTGGAGAAATTTGTGCATGGATGTCGTATATAAAATGTCAGAATGGGGGGAAAGCCTGTTTGATGCGGCTGCCGTAATTGCATTTCTGACAATAGTGTTGAAAAGAAACGACCGTATAAAGAACATAACTGTGTATAGCATGATAATGCTTGCTTTTGTGGCAGGACTTGGCTTTTTACAGGATATATCAGAAAATGCCGGCATAACGCTGTTGTGTATATTTACCGGCAGTTTTGTATTTTCCCTTTTTTTCTTACAAGGAAGCTGGAAAAGTAAATTTCTGTATAATCTGATTTTTTATGTGATACAGATGACATCCAATATGCTTATCGTTTATGGGATTACCACGGTATTAAAGGTAGAGTTGGAAAAATTGACCGAAATGGGAAGCACGATAAGAATATTAACTTTGATTCTTCATAAAATGCTATTTCTGCTGATGCTCATGGTGATAATCTTGTTATGCCGCCGAAAAAAGGCAGTGTGGCAGGAATGGCTTATAGGAGGTCTGTTATATGGGGGAGCATTGCTGACAGGTTGTGTAGTTGTAAATATTACCAAAACCGGAAGACTGACAGAAAAAGAGGAAACAGAGCTTATTTTTGTGGCGTTTGGGCTACTTGCTATCTGTGCAGCAGTATCTTTGTGCCTGTACTACCTGAACAGGCAGCAGCAATATAAGTTGGAAAATGAAATTCTTATTATGAAGCTGCAGGAGGAGAAAAATACACCGAATAAATTGGATGAAGTATACGAGAATAATCGGATTTTACGGCATGATTTGAAACATTACCTGACGGTTGTCCGGGGGATGCTTTATACATCGGGAGTAGAAGAAACGACAAAGTATCTGGAGGAACTGTTGCAAAGTAAATTTGAAAGAGACCTGTATTATTATACAGACAGTACGGTAGTGAATGCCGTCCTCAATGATAAAGTGTCCCTATGCAAAAAAAATAATATTTCATGTAACATAGAAATTTGTGGACAAATCGGAGAGGAAAGGCAGACGGATATAGGTATTATTTTATCTAATCTTTTAGACAATGCCATAGAGGCTGAATTAAAGGAGAAGGAAAGGTACATATCCGTGGAAATCACAAGACAAAAAAAGAATCTGTTTATAAAAGTAGAAAATTCAGTCAGTGAACCGGTTTTTCACAATAACCCTTCTTTGAGAACGATAAAAAAGGATACCAATAATCATGGCATAGGGATAAAAAGTGTAAGAAAATTGGTACAGGGAATGGATGGCTTCTGCTTGTGGGAAGAGTACGAAAATCGGTTTTCGGTAACGGTAATGCTGCCGGAACATGCCAATCGTGCCTGACAGAATACAAACCGTGCCAGCTATATGGAAAATATGACAAAATCAGCTAAAATTGTGGATATGAAGCATTATTTTTCTGCATTTATGGATGCAAACATTAGTTTTTATTATAGTGTTTGTAAGCCTGCGCCAATATACGGGCGGTTACCATGCAAAAAGCAGCGTGGGATGTAAAATGGTAACTGGACTCAATCTTGCATTAAATATTCTATGCGTAAAAATAATTAGCCAGCTATCTGGTATAAAAAATATTTTTTGGTATCATGATAATTTTATATGTAACAATATGTGTTAAATTCATATTGGCAAGGGTAACGTATGATAATTGTTTACAAAAATATAGGGAGAAGGAATGTAGAAAATTAGCCATACTTTCTATTGTTTATTTAATAATTGCGGTGCTTATTTCGCAGAGGAGTCCCAAAATAGCATGGAGCATTGTGGTGACTATGGCAGAGGTAGCACTGTTAATTGTAATAAAGCCAAAAAAGGAGGGGAATGATGAAGCAAATGGATAAAATAATCGCCCTGATAGGGGAAAAGGTGGCTGTAAAGGCCGCAAATGCCGTGTCTTGGCCTTATTGTTATCAGCCCAAGACACCAAATGTCTTAAAAGAAAAACAGGGCAAAAGAAATTAAGTAATGTTGTATAGTAGCAGTACTAGCTTCATAATATAAAATGAATAGGACAATTTTGATGATAACAGGAAGCGAGTATAGCTGCTATACGTGAAACAAAGAACTTGCTTGAAAAGAACAGGTGAATCAAGGTATACGAGGAGGATATAGTAATGAAGAAAGTAAAAACAATATCTATGACAATTTTGTTAATATTGACTGCATTTTTTGAAACTAAAGTTATATCTATAGCATCTAACCACGAAAATAAAGTAAATCCAATAATTGTTGAGAAATCTGTTGAATTGCTAAAAAACGGTTATGAGGATTATTATGAGATTGGGGAGTATTCTGCAGAATTATGTTGTTATCATGAAGAAAATGGTAAACAAGAGGTATATTACTTGTTAGAAATTTCTGCAATATTAAAAGCAGAAACTATAGAGGAATTAGACTATTACAATGGAGTCCAAGAGAAATATAATACAGATAAAAAAGTAATGTTTTCAAATAATTTAAGTCTTGAATCATATGAAAGCAATCAGATGCTTGAAAATAATATTAATATTATAAAGGATAATTTGAATCAATATATAAAAAAAGAACAAAAAATACCTTTTTATGTAAAGGCTGTTTACATACAGGGTGACGAAATGAACGCAGATATATTATATGATGATGGAATGGAATATGTTGAAGCTCAAAAAATGTTTCCATGTAGTAAAAAGGAATTACATGATAATGGATACGCATATATTGAATTTATGAATGAAAAAAGTAACATGTTAGATTCAACTCGAAAATCTTCTGGGGGAGCTTTTTCAGTACTTAATGCAGTAAGATATTCAGAAGCATATACTTCTAATCCTACAACATGTAATATTCATCAGTCTACCTGCGGGAAAAAAGTGGATACCAGTAAGTATAATACTAATTACACTCATTATGCGGCTAACCATGTAGATTGTGCTAATTTTGCATCACAGATAGCTAAAGCGGGAGGCATACCAACAGATACAAAATGGACGCCGGGAGAACCCCAGTGGACATCAGTAGCTGGTTTGACAGAATATATGGTTGATGCAGGATATTGGAAAGAAATTTCATATTCGGAATTATCAGTGGGAGATTTCATATTTTTTTCGACCCAATCACATATTGGATTTATTTCTGCAAATGATGGTGTACAATTTCGGTATTCAGCACATACTAATGATAGGCTTAATTATCCGCTTATCAACAAAAGCACATATAAGTATTACCGGGTGGTATATTAAACTTCTTAGGAGGAGATTAGAATTATGAAAAAAAAAGGGGTATGGTTACTGACACTGGTATTAGCATTTTGTGCAATGGGATGCGGACAGACAATCGGAAAACAGGATGCGGCATCCTATCTGGACGAAGTTGTGCAAAAAGCGGAAAACGGTTATCAGTGGGGCGATAAGGTGGATTTTGGATTGCCCTACTGTTATAAGGAATGGTCAGAGGAGAGTACGGAAGACGGTTGGAAGGGAGAGGAAAACATAACTTCCGAGAATGCCTATTCTTTCCGGATAGACAGACTGAGGGCAGACGGAAAAGTTCTTTTGACGGATGCTGTATTTGACATGAAGGCTTACCTTACCGAAGCGGACAGTGCCACAGCATATGCGCGGGGGGTATTTTATGACGGGGAAAACGGTAACATATATATTCCGGTCAGCTCCGTGGATAAGGAATATACCTGGCTGGTAGAAGTTCCGACGGAGAAGGCAGAAGATTATACGGTTACGGAATTTGCCGGGGAAAGCAACTGGTTTGGATATTGCTACCGCCTGGGAGATTTTATTTACTTAAACGGCGGTGCGAGTGCTATTCCCATAGCCATCAATCCGGCTACACGGGAACTGCGTACCTGCGCGCTGGAGTACGAAGGGGCAACGGAAATTGCACAGAAATGGATAAAAGAAAACCAACCTTCCTGGGAGAATGCACAGGTTTTCTGGTTTTGGGCGATGGATGAAGCGCCCGATGGCAGCATCATTTATTACGCAATGGTGCAGGAAGATATGGACACGGATACGCTGCTTGAAATTTATCTGGCATATCGGGGAACGGAACAGGTTGCGTATAAGGTGAAGGAAGGAGTATAGAAAAGATACATACTTTTGCCATAGCAAATTGCAGTTAAATCATATGACATATTAGAAGAATGTCAGTGGAAAAGTCTTAAATCATAGCTCGTTGTGAAAAGACTTAAGGCCACTGGCATTTTTATTTTAAAACCATAAAATAAACCTTGCATAGTTTACAAATTTACGATATACTACACTCATAAGCAGATACTTCTTTTTTCTAATTTTCTTTTGCTGGCGCACGCCGGTGTCTAAAAATTCAAGAATTCCTGCTTAGAACCCAATGAACAACAAAAGTCTATCTAAGGAGGAAAACGTGATTAGAGAACTGAAGATTGCAGTAAGTGCTTCCGGAAAAGAAGCGCAGTACGATGAACATGCCAAGAACATCGCGGGGCAGAAGTTCATCATAGCCAACATTCTGGCAAAATCCGTGGATGCTTTCCGGGGAATGAAGCCAAAGGACATTGTGCCTTATATTGAGGGCGAGCCTTATATCAGCAGAGTACCGATAGAACCGGGACTGACCAATGCTGATAAGAAAGAAAATGGACAGAGAGTAACGGGCTTCAACACGGAAAATCAGGAAATCAACGAGGGACTGACCAGATTTGATATTATCTGTTATGTGCGGCTGCCGGAGCGGGATGGAGAAAAGGTACCCGACGGCGAAAAGAAGCCGCTGACCCAGATTATCATCAACGTGGAGATACAGAAAAATCAGCCGAAGAAGTATAAAATCTTAAACCGGTCCATTTTCTATGTATGCAGACAGATTTCCGCCCAGAAGGAAAGGGACTTTGTGGGTTCCCATTACGATGATATTAAAAATGTGTATTCCATCTGGATTTGTATGAATATGGAGAAAAACAGTATGTGCCATATTCATCTTACCAAAGAGGACATCATTGATGCACAGCAGTGGAAAGGAAACCTAAATTTACTTAATATCATTATGATTGGCATAGGAGAAGAGGTGCCCGGACGGGAGGAAGGCTATGAACTCCACCGGCTTCTGGGTGCTGTATTTTCCAAGAAGCTTACGTTGGAAGAGAAATTAAACATATTACAGGAATACGATGTTCCTGTGGAAGAAGAATTCAGAAAGGATGTGAACGAGATGTGTAATTTAGGTGAAGGAATTTTGGAAGACGGCATTGAGATTGGATGGCAGCGTTGTTTGGAAGAAGGCAGAAAAGAAAGTCAGCAAATGATTAGAAATATGCACAAAAACGGCTTTACCGCAGAACAGATAGCGGCAGCCACAGATATGGAACTGGAAGAAGTACAGGCTATTCTGGCTTAATTGCTCATAAAGGTAAGTGGTGTTAATCAGGGGTATTTTTAGCAGATATCCCTGATTTGTTTTTTATGAGAAAATGCTGTTAAAAAACTTGAGACAATAGTCGTTTGATGATATAATTTGCATATAATAAAGGCGAAATATAAGAAATACAAAATGAAAGAGAAAGGGTGTTATTATGATAAATTTGCAGGAAACCATCAGACCGTCAGCAGATTTGCGAAATCATTACAGTGATATTTCCAGACAATGCAAGGAAAACAAAGAGGCGGTAATCATTACCGTGAACGGAAGAGGTGACACCGTTACCCTTTCCTACGAAGAATATAAAAATATGAAAGCACGTATAGAACTGCTGGAGGTGCTGGCAGAAGCAGAGGACGATGTGAAAAACGGTCGTGTTGCTCCGGTTACGGATACATTCGATGACTTGCGGAAGATGCTTAAGGAGGAGTAAGCTTGAAATATAATATTGTCCGGACGGATACAGCCGATGCGGGTATTCGGAAAATAGTTTTGTATATTGCTCAAAATTTTGGCAAGAAAACGGTATTAAAGAAGTTAGAGGAAATAGAGAGCGAGATACTGAAATTAGGTTCAGACCCTTATATAGGAACAGAGCCACGGTATCCTGTTTTAAGACGACAGGGATATCGGGTGCTTATTTGGGAAAAGGATTTGGTATTTTACAAGGTTGATGAAATTAACAGACGGATTGTGATATATGCAGTGGTAGACCAAAGACAGGATTATCTGAATATTATTCGGGGACTGTAAGAGAATGAAAGAAGAAGGAACTCACATGCAGGAAAGAACACAAAAACAGGAAGCCCTGCTTTCCCTGTTGGAACAGAAGGGCTATCCGCAGGACCTCTGTCAGGAAATCCTGCGGTACATGAGCACGGACTTTATGATAGACAGAATGACGGCATACTTGCGGCAAAATGCACATCCCTCGCCGGAAGAGGCAGTGGATGAAATGCTTGCCATTTTAGAAGACCCCAAGGCAAAAGCACGAAAAAAAGAGGCATCGAAGATAAAAGTAAACGACAAAGCAGCAATGCAGCAAGATAAAGCTGCAGCGAATAAAGCTGTAACGCAGCAAGATATGTTTATCCGCAGCTTCTCCATCGACTGGGACAGGTTAGAGGACGGCTCCTATGTAAAAGAAATTCCGGCGCTTAACAGCCTGCGGGAGTTTCAGTTCCGGAAACGGATTACCTTTTTCGTGGGAGAAAACGGTTCCGGCAAGTCCACTTTGCTGGAAGCACTGGCGATTGCCAAGGGACTGAACCCGGAAGGTGGTACAAGAAATTATAATTTCAGCACCTATGACGATTATTCAACGTTAAAGTCGGCGATTACCTTTCAAAGCGGTATGCTGAAACCGAAGTGGAGCTACTTTTTGCGGGCAGAGAGCTTTTACAATGTGGCATCGGAGGCTGCGCGCAACTATAACGATGACGGATGCATGACGGACTTTCATGCACGTTCCCACGGAGAAAGTTTTTTAGAGTTTATTCTGGAAAATGATGAGAAAGGGCTGTATTTTATGGATGAGCCGGAGGCGGCGCTGTCACCGCAGAGGCAGTTGACATTACTGCTGCATCTGGTGAAAATGGCGGAAAAAGGCTCCCAGTTCATCATTGTGACCCATTCTCCGATTTTGCTGGGGACACCGGATGCCGATATTGTTTCCTTTGACGAAGGCGAACTGCACAGGATTTCTTACGAGGAAACGGAAAGCTATCAGGTGACGAAATTATTTCTGGAAAACAGGGAAGTTATGCTGCGGCAGTTATTACAGGAGGAAACAGAGTGCGAAACAGATGCCAAAATCTGATACTGGATTTTACACATGTTTATGAGGATGAAACGGTCCGGGACAGGGAACAGTTTCAGTGGATTGACTGCTCCGATATTGAGGAAAGTCATTTGTACTGCTCCCCATCTGCCTATGAAGAAATCCGAAAGAGGATTGAACCGTTTGGAATTTCCGGAATTCATTTTATAGATTCCGGAAATTATCATTATGTAACCAAAATTATGACGGATTTTCTAAAAGAGCCGTTTGTTTTGGTCTGCTTTGACCACCACACGGATATGCAGAAGCCCATGGTGGAGGGAATGACAAGCTGTGGTGACTGGGCAGGTCAGGTGCTTGGGGAAAACACATATTTGCGGCAGTTGGTTTTAATTGGACCGCCGCAGCGGGATATAGACGGGATAGAAATCGGAAAACCGCAGTCACAAAACATACAAACGGGAGAGAAAGACAAGCTCCTCACCTTTTCGGAAGAAGAATTGCAAAACGGTACGGCAAAGGCAAAGGTGGCGCAGATAAAGGAGGGACTGCCGTTTTACATTTCCATCGATAAAGATGTTCTGAACAGAAGGTTTACGGAGACAAACTGGAATCAGGGGGACATGACCCTGCCAATGCTGGAGCATCTGCTGCAGTTTTTCTTACAGAAAGGAAAGGTATGCGGCGTGGACATCTGTGGGGAATGCCGGATGGATATGCCGCTGCCGGAGTATCTGGAGGCGGAAGAAATCAACGGTGAAACCAATGTGGTGCTCTACCGGTACATCCGAAAAGAATGTATGGGGAGACAGGAAGCAAAATCATTTTGACAAAGCGGACACAGGGAAGTAAACTGAGATAAAAATGGGGAGGGGTATGCAGGTATCACATGAAGAAACGAAAGAAACTATCCTTAAAGCAGGCATATTACAGAACATTTGCGGGACTGATTGTTCTGCCTCTTCTGATTGTTCTGGCGGTATCTCTGCTTATTTTAGAAAAAAATATAAAGAACAGGCAGTGGAAAACATAGAGAGTGTGCAGAAACGGTTGCGGCAGGTCTACTGTCCGATGCGGATTTTATGTCTGTCCATGCGCCTGTCACAGATTACCAATGTGAACAACAACATGATAATGCAGTATGCGGTGGATCTGGACAACGGCAATGACGCAGATAGCAGTAAAGAATAACAGAATTTCAGAAGGAGAAAGTATATATGAAGCCTGATATCAAATGGTTAGACGATCCGGAAGTGTTCCGGGTCATGCAGTTACCGGCACACAGTGACCACAGAATTTATGCAGATAAAGAAGAAATGCGGACGGGAAGGAGCTCTCTTTACCAGGTTTTAGATGGAATATGGGATTTTCATTATTCCCGGAATGCGGCGGAAAGACCGGTCCGGTTTTATGAAGAGGGCTTTGACGATTCACGGTTTGACAGGATAAAAGTACCGGGGCATATTGAACTGCAGGGTTATGACAAAATTCACTATATCAATACCATGTACCCCTGGGAGGGCAAGATTTACAGACGTCCGGCGTGTGCGCTCGGGGAAGAACGACGCGAAGAAGGAAGCTTCAGTGAGGCAGCCTATAATCCGGTGGGTTCCTACAGGCTTCGGTTTGACTTAAAAAAGGAACTTTGCGGAAAACGCGTCTGCATCTGCTTTGAAGGTGTGGAAGAGGCGGTGTATGTCTGGATGAACGGACATTTTATCGGCTATGCCGAGGACAGCTTTACACCGTCCGAGTTTGAACTGACTCCCTTTATCCGGGAAAAGGGGAATCTGTTGGCAGTCGAGGTGCATAAGCGTAGCACGGCGGCTTATCTGGAAGACCAGGATTTCTTCCGCTTTTTCGGTATCTTCCGCAGTGTGGAGCTATATGCCAAACCGGAGCTTCATGTGGAAGACTTATGGATAAAGCCTCATTATGAGGAAAAAAGCGGAAACGGAAACCTGCAGGCGGAAGTGAAAATTTCGCAGGAAGCCTTCCGGAAAACAACGGGACAGGCAGGAAAAGCCGTGGCAACCTTGCGTGATAAGGAAGGAACAGTGTTGTTTATCCGGGAAAAGAGCATAGAGAATAAAGAAGAACAGACCCTTGTTTTTACGGGTGAGCAGATGCCTGTAAAAGCATGGGACAATGAGAATCCGTATCTGTATTCTCTGGAGGTCTGTCTTTACGATGCTGCCGGAAAAATGACGGAGGCGGTTCCGTATGACGTGGGATTTCGCAGTATACGAATAGAAAACAAAATAATCCGTCTGAACGGAAAGAGATTGTTTATCAAAGGGGTAAACAGGCATGAATGGAGTCCCGAAGGCGGCAGGTGCATTACCATGGAAGATATGGAATGGGATATTGCTTTCCTGAAGCAAAACCACATCAATGCGGTCAGACCCTGCCACTATCCGGACAGGAGAGAATGGTATTCCCTGTGCGACAGGGCCGGGATTTATCTTATGGCGGAAAACAATCTGGAAAGCCATGGCTCCTGGCAGAAATGTGGTGCGGTGGAGCCTTCCTGGAATGTACCCGGAGCGGTACCGGAGTGGAAGGAAGCCGTGACAGACCGGGCGCGTACCAATTTTGAGTGCTATAAAAACCATGCATCCGTTCTGTTCTGGTCCCTGGGTAACGAGTCGTATGCGGAAGAAAATATAGCTGCCATGCAGCGCTTTTATAAGGAAAAGGACCCGGAGAGACCGGTGCACTACGAGGGCGTGATCCACAACCGGAAATGGGAAGATGATATTTCGGATGTAGAGAGCCGGATGTATGCCTATCCGCAGGAAATCCGGGAGTATCTTTCCAACCACCCGAAAAAGCCGTTTTTACTCTGCGAATATATGCATGATATGGGAAACTCCCTGGGCGGCATGAAATCCTACATGGAACTGGGAGAAGAATTTGACATGTACCAGGGCGGTTTTATCTGGGACTATATAGACCAGGCATTGTGGGTATGGGATGAAGTGACCGGAAAACGTGTGCTGCGGTACGGCGGTGACTTTGATGACAGACCCAGTGACTATGAATTTTCGGGGAACGGTATTCTGTTTGCGGACAGGACGGAGAAACCGGCAGTGCAGGAAGTGAGGTATTATTATGGCTCTGAATATGGTAGCAGGTGATGTGACAATCGGCATTCAAGGTGAAGACTTTTCCTACTTGTTTTCTACCACGATAGGAGGTATGGAATCCTTATATAAACATGGAAAGGAATGGCTCTACCGAGCTCCGAGGCCAACCTTCTGGAGGGCGACAACCGACAATGACAGAGGAAATGGTTTTTCTTATCAAAGTGCGGCATGGCTTGCGGCAGATCTGTTTTTACGTTGCAGACACACGGAAGCCTCTCTGGACGGGGAACCTATAGAAATTCCCCTGGCACCGGCGAATAACCGCTACGGAGCGGCAATACCGGGCAAAGAATTTGTGATGACATTTGTGTATGAGTCCGCAGCTGTTCCCGGCATGGAAACCAGGGTAACATACTGTGTGACGGAGAACGGAAAAATCGGTGTAAGAGTACGGTACTGCGGCAGTGAAGGACTGCCGGGACTGCCTGTATTCGGCATGCGTTTTATTATGCCCACAGCGGCGGACGGCTATTGCTACGAGGGACTGTCGGGAGAAACTTATCCCGACCGCATGGCGGGCGGCATTCCGGGGGAATATGAAGTAAAGGGACTGCCGGTAACACCGTATCTGGTGCCGCAGGACTGCGGTGTGCACATGAATACGCGAAAGCTGGGTGTGCACAGAACTATGGTTTTAGATAACACAAAAGGAAGCAGAGAGAAGTCAACCCTGCATTTTACCGCAGAAGAAGGACAATCATTTGCTTTTTCCTGCCTGCCCTACACGGCGGAGGAACTGGAGAACGCCACCCATCAGGAAGAACTGCCGCCGGTCCACAGAACGGTGGTTTCCATACTGGGAGCGGTAAGAGGCGTAGGCGGCATTAACAGTTGGGGAGCGGATGTGGAAGAGGATTACCACATTCCGGCGGATAAAGAAATAGCATATGGATTTACCATAGAGTAGGAGCTGCGCCATGAATACCGGCGAAGGAAGAACCCCGGCGTGCGGGAGATCCGTCCACCCTGATTGCTTCCAGCGAAAAAGCAATCAGGGTGGAAGCCAAAATACGATGACCTGGAAACCATTATTTCCACGGCATGGAACTGGCACAAAAACCACCCGGACGGTTATGGAATTAATGGGGGCTGCCTTTTGGTATAAAACGAAAATCCTTAAATTTTTATGAAATTAGAGTAAGGGCTATTGAAAAAAAAGACGATATCACGTACACTATTTCGTAAAGAGAAAACAAGGAGGAGTCAGTTATGACAAAAGCAGAAGTTTTAAAGAAAGAAATCTTAAGACAGTATAGAAGTGTTAGACAGTTCGCTATAGAAATGAATATCCCGTACAGCACCCTCGTTACCGCGCTGGACAGAGGAATTGACGGCATGGCTTACGGCACCGTAATCAAAATGTGCGATAAGCTCCGCTTAAACCCGGTAGACTTCAGCTCATTAGAGAGGGATGCTTCCTTAGGCGCCGTTCTTTTGGAGAACCGTGTTATGCAGTACTATGTAAAGTTAAACCAGGAAGGCAGAGACAAGATCTTAGGTCTTATGGACGATTTTATCCAGATTGACAAGTACAAAGCAAAATCCAAAAACAAATAAGCCGGTATGAGGCTTTAACGGGGAAAAAGATGAAATATGATTATCTGATTGCAGGGGCGGGGCTCTTTGGCGCGGTGTTTGCCGGGGAGGCTGCTCTGCATGGCAAAAAATGTCTGGTGATTGACAAGAGAAACCATATTGCCGGCAATATTTATACGGAAGAAATTAAGGGCATCCGGGTACATAAGTACGGTGCCCATATTTTTCATACGTCAGACAAAAAAATCTGGGACTATGTAAACCGGTTTGCAGAGTTCAACCACTATATCAATTCGCCGGTGGCTGTTTACAAGGATGAGTTGTACAACCTTCCTTTTAATATGAACACCTTCAGCAAAATGTGGAATATCAAGACTCCCGCGGAAGCAAAGCAGAAGATTGCGGAGCAGATTGCGGATTTAGCCATTGAAAATCCGTCCAACTTAGAGGAACAGGCATTGTCCTTAGTGGGCAGGGACGTCTATGAAAAGCTGATTAAAGGCTACACGGAAAAGCAGTGGGGCAGGGATTGCAAGGATTTGCCCGCCTTTATCATCAAGAGACTTCCGCTCCGCTTTGTGTATGACAACAACTATTTCAACGACCCTTATCAGGGCATTCCCAAGGGCGGCTATACCGCCATTGTGGAAAAGATGCTGGAAGGCATTCCGGTACGCCTCGGTATTTCTTATGAGGATTTCAAAAAGGAAAACGAAGCAAAGGGCGAGCAGGCGGACAGCTTTGACAAGGTGCTTTATACCGGTATGATTGATGAGTATTTCCATTACTGCTTCGGGGAGCTGCAGTACCGCACGGTGCATTTTGAAGAGGAGATCATCGAAGGCTGCGACAACTACCAGGGCAATGCGGTGGTCAATTATACGGACAGGGAGGTTCCCTACACCCGTATTATTGAGCATAAGCATTTTGAGTTCGGCAAACAGCCGGACACGGTTATTTCAAGGGAATATTCCGATAGCTGGAAAAAAGGCGACGAGCCGTATTATCCGGTCAACGATGAACGGAACAACGCACTCTATGAAAAATACAGGGAGCTGGCGGCAAAGGAAAAGAATGTGCTCTTCGGAGGAAGACTCGGACAGTACCGCTATTACGATATGGATAAGGTAATAGCGGCAGCCCTTGCCATGGCGGAAGAAGAATTTAACAGTAACTGTTAAAAATCATGCCGCTGTAAGCACTTGTCATATAAGGATTGATAAAATTGTGTCCCGGGTTTTTGTAAGCCACGATGGTACGGTCCACGTACTCCATCGGGTTTATGGAAACCTGGGTTGTTTTTTTGAGTAAAGATTCGGCAAAGCCGGACAGTGTCTGATAGGAAGAGACATCCTCTCCGGCGTCTTCGGCTTCTTCGGAAGCAATCGCTTCTTTCAGACGATCCTCATCAATGGACATGGTTTTGTCCGACTGGGCGGAAATGCCGATTTTCTGCAGGGAGTCCTGATAACGCAGCGCAATGGCGCCCATTTCCCGGACCAGACGGTTGGTACCGCCGAAACGCTCGGTATAATTGCCGGCGGCGCTGATAAAGGTATTATAGCTGCCAATCAGGGAATTGATATTGTCGGTGATGGAGTCCACATCGGTCTTTAAGCCGACGGTTACGGTTTCGTCGGAAGCAGTAAGTCCTTTTAATTCCACATCGAACATTTTACCGATGGTAAAGCTGTTGGATGCGGTGGTGCGCTCCTCACCGTTTAATAAGAAGGAAGCGTTCGATGCCTGACGGGTAGTGTATTGCAGACCGAAATAGGAAACGGCTCCGCTTAAGGCGTCTGAATTGCCCTCACTTACCCGGAACAGTTCATCCCTTCCTTCGGGAAGACCGGTCTGCGCGGAAGAAAGAATTAAGGCACTGCGGGCTTCTCCCTCATCCAGACGGGCGCGCACGCCGATATTGGTATGGTTAATCAGTCTTGCCAGACGCTTCTGGACATCCTTGTTGCTTTCATTTTCACTGATACTGAACTGGAATTCATAGTTCATGCCGCCGGTGCTGATTTCAAAGGCATAGGTGCCGGCAGACAGGGAAACAGGTTCGTTCGGCAGATAGGAGCCTCTGTTTTCCTGGGAAGCGGCAAGGCTTTTTACCTGCAGATTTAAGGTGGGCGCAGAAGCACTGTCGGCAGCATCGCCGATAAAGGCAACATCCACCGCATCGGGATTGGAAGAATAGGCGGTATTCTTTTTTAAAGTACGTTCCGGTTCCAGTCCGCCCATGGAAGCGATGGTATTATAAAGAAGCCGTGCGTTCTCTTTGATGTTCACGGCATACTCCTGGGTTTCCTTCTGCGTGACGTCAAGGTACCAGGGGGATTCTTTGTTTATTTTTAAAATGGATTTGTAAACACTTTCCAGCTCGCTTTTCTTGTGTGTGTCAAAGCGGGTGATGTTTTTCGGCGCGTAGGTTGTCAGATAGTGATTGTAGACGGTATTGGAAATCATGTTACCCAAAGAAAACCCTCCTTTCTTCCTTGAAATAAGCATATGCCGCGTGAAAATCCTTTTTCACGGTAGCGGTATCAACATGCATAAGGGTAAAAACCTACTTTTCTGCCTACATTTTAGCATCCGGAATAGCCATGTGCAAGAGCTTAAAAGCGTTTTTTTTACAAATTTGCATAAAATCCTGTGAAAAATGTTTATTTCTAAAAGAAATGATTGACGTTAAGGCACCTTGTGTGATATAGTATCAAAGCGAGATGAGATTTAGGTCTTTTTTTTATGCATATTTTTATTAAGTAAATAAACGCGTGGAGGTGGAAAAATGCGTACAAAAATTACATTAGCATGTACAGAATGCAAGCAGCGTAATTACAATACTACGAAGGATAAGAAGACTCATCCTGACAGAATGGAAACCAAGAAGTACTGCAGATTCTGCAAGACTCATACAATGCACAAAGAAACCAAATAATATATTTGGAAGAAGGAGAGGAAAATGGCAGATTCAGCAAAGACCAAGACCAAGAAGCCGGGCTTCTTCAAAAACGTGTCTATTGAGTTCAAGAAAATCATATGGCCTGATAAGAATACCATGTTCAAACAGTCCATCGCTGTTGTGGCAATTTCTATTGTATTAGGTATTATTATTGCTGCCATTGATGCACTGGCTAAGTATGGTGTGAATTTCCTTACATCTTTGTAGGAAGAAACTGGCACCTGTCACTTTGGCAGGTTAGAGTATGAGAAAGGCATGGTTATTGTATGGCAGAGGCAAATTGGTATGTAGCACATACTTACTCCGGATACGAAAACAAAGTCAAAGCCAATATTGAAAAGACAATCGAGAACAATAAGCAGCTTGCTGAACAGATTTTGGAAGTCAGAGTACCGATGCAGGATGTTGTAGAGGTAAAGAACGGCGCCAAGAAAACCGTCCAGAAGAAGATGTTTCCCGGATATGTTCTGATTAATATGGTGATGAACGATGATACCTGGTATGTTGTCCGCAACACCAGAGGCGTAACCGGCTTCGTGGGACCGGGAAGCAAGCCCGTGCCTCTTACAGAAGCAGAAATGAAGCCCCTGGGTATCAAGACGGAAAATGTTTCCATCGATTTTGGCGAAGGCGACAGCATTGCAGTTGTAGCCGGTGTCTGGAAAGATACCGTGGGTATTGTGCAGAAGCTTGACTATGGTAAGCAGACCGCTACCATCAATGTAGAGATGTTCGGCAGGGAAACACCTGTTGAAATCAGCTTTGCAGAAGTCAGAAAGCTCTAAGTAACTTTTGGTATTCTCCGGTGGAAGCGGCATGGCTGCGGACGTCGGATAATATAGGCAACACGAGGTATGCGAAAGCGTACGGTGGGAGCTTTGAGAAATCAGAGCGCCAGATTACCACATTATAGGAGGTGCCATTATGGCAAAGAAAGTAACAGGATATATCAAATTACAGATTCCTGCCGGCAAAGCAACACCGGCTCCGCCCGTTGGTCCCGCACTTGGACAGCACGGCGTAAACATCGTTGAATTTACAAAACAGTTCAACGCAAGAACAGCAGATAAGGGTGACTTAATCATTCCTGTTGTTATTACCGTATATGCAGACAGAAGCTTCAGCTTCATCACCAAGACTCCGCCTGCTGCAGTACTGTTAAAGAAGGCTTGCAATATCAAATCCGGTTCAGGAGCTCCCAACAAGACCAAGGTAGCTACCATCTCCAAGGCTAAGCTTCAGGAAATCGCTGAATTAAAGATGCCGGACCTTAATGCTGCAAGCGTAGAAGCTGCCATGAGCATGATTGCCGGTACAGCAAGAAGTATGGGTATTGTAGTAGAAGATTAATAGGAAACAGACTGGGAGACTTAAATGTCGTTAGAACCATAGGAGGATTTTAGAATGAAGCATGGAAAGAAATACAGCGATGCTGCGAAACTGGTAGATCGCGCAACTTTTTATGAAACCACTGATGCAATTGCACTGGTTAAGAAAACAGCAACCGCAAAATTTGATGAGACCGTAGAAGCTCACATCAGAACAGGCTGTGACGGACGTCATGCTGAACAGCAGATCCGTGGCGCAGTAGTTCTTCCCAACGGAACCGGTAAGACCGTTAAGGTTCTGGTTTTCGCTAAGGGCGACAAGGTAGCAGAAGCAGAAGCTGCCGGAGCAGATTACGTAGGCGGAGACGAACTCATCCCGAAGATTCAGAACGATGGATGGCTTGATTTCGATGTAGTTGTAGCAACCCCCGACATGATGGGCGTTGTAGGTCGTCTGGGTAAAGTTTTAGGTCCTAAAGGCTTAATGCCCAACCCTAAGGCTGGTACCGTTACCATGGATGTAACCAAGGCAGTAAACGATATCAAAGCCGGTAAGATCGAATACAGACTGGACAAGGCAAACATTATCCACGTTCCCGTAGGTAAAGCTTCCTTCACCGAAGAACAGCTTTCCGAAAACTTCAACGCACTGATGGATGCTATCGTAAAGGCTAAGCCCGCAACCTTAAAGGGTCAGTACTTAAAGAGTGTAACTCTTACCACAACCATGGGACCCGGCGTTAAGGTAAGCGTAGCTAAGTTCTAATACTAAATAAAAGCTGCATAAAAAAGTTTAAGTAAGGGGTTGACATATGTCAGCCCCTTATGTTAATATATCAGAGGTTGTGAAACCGTGCCGAAGACAGTAGGTGCCGCAAGGCGTAAAGAATTATCACCTACCGAGGAAAGAGTTGACGTTAAGACTTTTTGCCTTCCTGTCTTCAGGGAGGCTTTTCTTATATAACTCCTTTCGGCAGGAACATTCCGGAAGTTTTCCGGGATATATTCCACATATTCTATAAGGAGGTAAATGAAATGGCAAAGGTTGAATTAAAACAGCCCGTTGTACAGGAGATTTCCGAACGTATTCAGGGTGCACAGTCTATCGTGCTCGTTGACCACAGAGGACTTACTGTAGAACAGGACACTCAGCTTCGTCGTGAATTACGTGAAGCAGGTGTCAGCTACAAGGTTTACAAGAACACCATGATGAACTTTGCATTCAAGGGTACCGAATTCGAAGGACTTTCCCAGTATCTCGAAGGACCCAGCGCAATGGCAGTTTCCACTACAGATGCAACTGCTCCCGCAAGAATTCTTGCAAAGTTTGCTAAGACCGCTGACAAGCTTGAAATCAAGGCTGGTGTTGTTGAAGGAACCGTATATGATGCAGCCGGTATCGCAGTTATTGCAAACATTCCTTCCAGAGAAGAACTTATTTCCAAGTTACTCGGAAGTCTGCAGTCCCCGATTACCAACTTCGCTCGCGTCATGAATCAGTTGGCAGAAAAAGGTGGCGCAGCAGCATGTGCAGCACCTGCCGCTGAAGAAGCTCCCGCAGAAGCTTAATCGAAACTAAAAACTATTAAATTAATTTCAGGAGGAAATGAAAATGGCTAAATTAACAGCTCAGGAACTCATTGACGCTATCAAAGAGTTATCCGTATTAGAATTAAATGACTTAGTAAAAGCATGTGAAGAAGAATTCGGCGTATCTGCAGCAGCAGGCGTTGTAGTTGCAGCAGCAGGTGCTGGCGCAGCAGCAGAAGAAGAAAAGACTGAGTTCAACGTAGAACTTACCGAAGTAGGTTCCGAAAAGGTTAAGGTTATCAAGGTTGTTCGTGAAATTACCGGCCTTGGTCTGAAGGAAGCTAAGGACCTTGTTGATGGCGCTCCTAAGATGCTCAAAGAAGGCGCAAGCAAGGAAGAAGCTGAAGAAATCAAGAAGAAAGTTGAAGAAGTTGGCGCTAAGGTTACTCTTAAGTAATTTCTTCTCTCATAGTTACAAAAAGCCGCGTGGCATCATGCTTGCATTTTGCCATGTGGCTTTTCTTCATTCATTATTTTCTTAATTTTTCTAAAAATTCTAAAAAATTCCTTGACTAAAATTGAATATTATTGTATGATGGACAATGCACTATTGTGGTGTGCTATGTCTATTTTGTGTACGCTAAATAAATGACAAAATAGGTCAATATCATATAAGAACGGGGTGAAAGGTCAATGGAAAAAAACAGAATACGTCCTATTGCCAAAGGCAAATATACACGTATGAGTTATGCACGACAAAAAGAGGTTTTGGAGATGCCAAACCTGATTGAAGTCCAGAAGGATTCCTACCAGTGGTTTTTGGACGAAGGCCTGAAAGAAGTCTTCGACGATATTTCTCCTATCGCAGATTACAGCGGCTCTTTAAGTCTGGAATTTGTAGACTTCGAATTGTGCGAAGACGATGTGAAATATTCTATTGAAGAATGTAAGGAGAGAGATGCCACCTATGCGGCACCGCTCAAAGTAAAGGTACGTCTTTACAATAAGGAAAAAGAAGAAATCAGTGAGCATGAAATCTTCATGGGTGACCTTCCTATTATGACGGCAACAGGTACCTTTGTGATCAACGGTGCAGAACGTGTTATTGTCAGCCAGTTAGTACGTTCCCCCGGCATTTACTATGGTATCGGCCATGATAAAATCGGTAAGAAGCTGTATTCCTGTACTGTAATTCCCAACCGTGGTGCATGGCTGGAATATGAGACAGACTCCAACGATGTATTCTATGTTCGTGTTGACCGTACCAGAAAGGTTCCCATTACGGTCCTGATCAGAGCTCTCGGTATCGGTACCAATGACGAGATCAGGGAAGTGTTCGGTGACGAACCGAAGATTGAAGCCAGCTTTACAAAGGACACTGCTGAGAATTATCAGGAGGGTCTGTTAGAGTTATACAAAAAGATCCGTCCGGGTGAGCCTTTGAGCGTGGAAAGTGCGGAAAGCCTGATTAACGCTATGTTCTTCGACCCCAGAAGATATGATTTGGCTAAAGTCGGCAGATATAAATTCAATAAGAAGTTAGCTTTGAGAAACAGAATCCGCAACCAGATTTTAGCGGCTGATGTTGTTGACCCTTCCACCGGCGAAGTAATTGCCGCAGAAGGTACAAAGGTGACCGCAGAGCTGGCAGACGAAATCCAGAATGCTGCAGTTCCTTTCGTATATATTGCAACCGAAGAAAAGAACGAGAAAGTTCTTTCCAATATGATGGTAGACATCTGCCACTTCATCGATTGTAATCCCAGGGAGCTGGGTGTTACCGAGCTGGTTTACTATCCGGTATTAAAGCAGATTATCGAAGAATACGCAGAAGACGGCGAAGCTCTGGCAGAAGCCATCAGAAAGAATATCCACGAGCTGATTCCGAAGCATATTACGAAGGAAGATATCTTTGCGTCCATCAACTATAATATGCATCTGGAATTCGGTTTAGGAAACGATGACGATATCGACCATCTGGGCAACAGACGTATCCGTGCAGTCGGCGAACTGTTACAGAACCAGTACCGTATCGGCCTTTCCAGAATGGAAAGAGTTGTCAGAGAAAGAATGACAACCCATGATGCAGAAGAAATTTCTCCGCAGGCGCTGATTAACATCAAACCCGTAACCGCTGCCGTAAAGGAATTCTTCGGTTCTTCCCAGCTGTCCCAGTTTATGGACCAGAACAACCCTCTGGGCGAACTTACCCACAAGAGACGTCTTTCCGCACTGGGTCCCGGCGGTCTGTCAAGAGACCGTGCCGGATTCGAAGTTCGAGATGTACATTATTCCCACTACGGAAGAATGTGTCCTATCGAGACTCCCGAAGGTCCCAACATCGGTCTGATCAACTCTCTTGCAAGCTATGCAAGAATTAACGAATACGGTTTTGTAGAAGCACCTTACCGTAAGATTGATAAAACTGACCCGGCCAACCCGAGAGTTACCGACGAAGTTGTATACATGACCGCTGATGAAGAGGATAATTATCATGTAGCACAGGCAAACGAAGCCCTGGATGCAGAGGGACATTTTGTCCGTAACTCCGTATCCGGTCGTTACAGAGAGGAAACACAGGAATATCCCAAGGCTATGTTCGATTACATGGACGTATCCCCGAGAATGGTATTCTCCGTGGCTACAGCCTTAATTCCTTTCCTGCAGAACGACGATGCAAACCGTGCGCTGATGGGTTCCAACATGCAGCGTCAGGCAGTGCCCCTTCTGATGACGGAAGCACCTGTTGTAGGTACCGGCATGGAAACCAAGGTTGCGGTTGACTCCGGTGTTTGTGTAGTGGCAAAGAAGGCAGGTACGATTGATTATGTTTCTTCCAATCTCATCAAGATGACCTATGATGACGGTGAAAAGGAAGAATACCATCTGACCAAGTTCTTAAGAAGCAACCAGTCCAACTGCTATAATCAGAAGCCCATCGTGTTCAAGGGCGACCATGTGGCACAGGGACAGGTTATTGCAGACGGTCCTTCCACTTCCGAAGGCGAACTGGCTCTCGGTAAGAACCCTCTTATCGGCTTCATGACCTGGGAAGGCTACAACTACGAAGATGCGGTTCTGTTAAGCGAAAGACTGGTACAGGAAGATGTTTACACTTCCGTACACATTGAAGAATATGAAGCAGAAGCACGTGATACCAAGTTAGGACCCGAAGAAATCACCCGTGATGTTCCCGGTGTCGGAGACGATGCCCTGAAGGATCTGGATGACAGAGGTATTATCCGTATCGGTGCTGAGGTTCGTGCCGGTGATATTCTTGTCGGCAAGGTTACTCCCAAGGGAGAAACAGAACTGACTGCAGAAGAAAGACTGCTCCGTGCCATCTTCGGTGAGAAGGCAAGAGAAGTACGTGATACTTCCTTAAAGGTTCCTCACGGCGAATATGGTATTGTAGTGGATGCAAAGGTATTTACCAGAGAAAACAGCGACGAACTGGCACCCGGCGTAAATCAGGCTGTCCGCATTTACATTGCGCAGAAGAGAAAGATTTCCGTTGGTGACAAGATGGCTGGTCGTCATGGTAACAAGGGTGTTGTTTCCCGTGTGCTTCCCGTAGAAGATATGCCTTATCTTCCTAACGGTCGTCCTCTGGATATCGTACTTAACCCTCTGGGCGTACCTTCCCGTATGAACATCGGACAGGTTCTGGAAATTCACCTTTCCCTGGCTGCAAAGGCTCTTGGCTTTAATGTAGCGACACCTGTATTCGATGGCGCAAACGAAACAGATATTATGGATACACTGGATCTTGCAAACGATTATGCAAACCTTCCTTTCGATGCTGCGGAAGCAGAGGAATGGAAAGCAAAGGGAATGGAAAAGACCGCGGACGGAAAGGAATGGAAGGGGGAAAGCTTCAGCAGCTTGCATGAAGCAGAGCTTCTTCCCGAAGTTTATCAGTATCTGTCCGAAAACAGAGCACACAGAAAGCTCTGGAAGGGCGTGCCTATTTCCCGTGACGGTAAGGTAAGACTCCGCGACGGACGTACCGGCGAGTACTTCGACAGCCCGGTTACCATCGGACACATGCATTACCTGAAGCTGCATCACCTGGTAGACGATAAGATTCATGCACGTTCTACCGGACCGTACTCCTTAGTTACCCAGCAGCCTCTCGGCGGTAAGGCACAGTTCGGCGGACAGCGTTTCGGTGAAATGGAAGTTTGGGCGCTGGAAGCATACGGCGCATCCTACACCTTACAGGAAATCCTGACCGTGAAGTCCGATGATGTTATCGGCCGTGTCAAGACATACGAAGCCATTATCAAGGGCGACAACATTCCTGAGCCCGGTATTCCGGAATCCTTCAAGGTATTGCTCAAGGAATTACAGGCACTTGGTATGGATGTCCGCGTCTTAAGAGAAGACCAGACCGAAGTAGAAATTATGGAAACCGTGGATTACACCGACAACGATTACCGTTACGAGATGGAAGGCGACCGTAAGAACTACAATGATTACGAAAAGGATTCCCTCGATGACCTGGGTTACCAGAAGCAGGAATTTGACGATGACGGCGAACTGGTAAGTGCAGATGATGCGGATGAGGATGATTTTGACGATGCAGGTGACGGCTTCGACGGAGAAGACGAATTCTAATAGAGATTAGTATGGAAGGGAGTACCAAAATGTCAGAAAATAAAAATGAAGTTTATCAGCCGATGACATTTGATGCCATAAAAATCGGTCTGGCATCTCCGGAGAAAATCCGCGAGTGGTCCAGAGGCGAGGTAACCAAGCCCGAAACAATCAATTACAGAACATTAAAACCGGAACGCGACGGTCTGTACTGTGAAAGAATTTTCGGACCCCAGAAAGACTGGGAATGTCATTGCGGTAAGTACAAGAAGATCAGATACAAAGGTGTTGTCTGCGACAGATGTGGTGTAGAAGTTACCAAATCCAGCGTTCGTAGAGAGCGTATGGGTCATATCGAACTGGCAGCTCCGGTTTCCCATATCTGGTACTTCAAGGGAATTCCCAGCCGTATGGGATTAATTCTTGACCTTTCACCGAGAGTACTGGAAAAGGTACTTTACTTTGCATCCTATATTGTACTGGATGCAGGTGAGTCCAATTTGGAATATAAGCAGATTTTATCCGAAAAAGAATATCAGGATGCTTATGAAACCTATGGTAATAAGTTCCGTGTAGGTATGGGCGCAGAGGCTATCAAAGAGCTTCTGCAGGCCATCGACCTGGAAAAAGATGCAGAGGAATTAAAGGCAGGCTTAAAGGAATCCACCGGTCAGAAGCGTGCACGTATCATCAAGAGACTGGAAGTAGTAGAAGCTTTCAGAGGTTCAGGCAACAAACCCGAATGGATGATTATGGATGTTATCCCGGTTCTGCCTCCCGACTTACGTCCTATGGTACAGCTGGACGGCGGCCGTTTTGCAACCTCTGACTTAAATGACCTTTACAGAAGAATTATCAACAGAAACAACCGTCTGAAGAGACTGCTTGAGCTTGGCGCTCCCGATATCATTGTCCGCAATGAAAAGAGAATGCTGCAGGAAGCAGTGGATGCCCTGATTGACAACGGCAGAAGAGGACGTCCCGTTACCGGACCCGGCAACAGAGCGTTAAAGTCCCTTTCCGATATGTTAAAGGGTAAATCCGGACGTTTCCGTCAGAACCTGTTAGGTAAGCGTGTAGACTACTCCGGACGTTCCGTTATCGTAGTTGGTCCCGAACTTAAGATTTATCAGTGCGGTCTGCCGAAAGAAATGGCAATCGAACTGTTCAAGCCCTTCGTTATGAAGGAACTGGTAGCAAGAGGCATCAGCCAGAATATCAAGAATGCCAAGAAGTTAGTGGAGAGACTGGACACCAGCGTATGGGATGTACTGGAAGAAGTAATCAAAGAGCATCCGGTTATGCTGAACCGTGCACCTACCCTGCACAGACTGGGTATTCAGGCATTTGAGCCCATTCTGGTAGAAGGTAAGGCAATCAAGCTTCATCCTCTTGTATGTACCGCTTTCAACGCCGACTTCGACGGTGACCAGATGGCCGTTCACCTTCCTCTGTCCGTTGAGGCACAGGCAGAATGCCGTTTCCTGCTTCTGTCACCCAACAACCTTTTGAAGCCTTCCGACGGTGGTCCCGTTGCCGTTCCTACACAGGATATGGTACTCGGTATCTACTACCTGACCCAGGAAAGACCCGGTGCAAAGGGCGAAGGCAAGTTCTTCAAGAGTGTAAACGAAGCAATCCTTGCATATGAGAACCAGGTTATTACCTTACAGTCCCGTATCAAGGTAAGAATTACCAAGAAAAACGATGCGGGTGAAGACATCACCGGTATCGTAGAGTCCACACTGGGACGTTTCATCTTCAACGAAGTACTGCCTCAGGACCTTGGCTTTGTTGACAGAACCAACCCTGAAAACTTCTTAAAGCTGGAAGTTGACTTCCATGTAGGCAAGAAGCAGTTAAAGCAGATTTTGGAGAAGGTTATCAATACCCACGGTGCATTCAAGAATGCAGAAGTTCTTGACTACATCAAGGCAATGGGCTACAAGTATTCCACCAGAGCTGCCATGACCGTATCCATTTCCGATATGACCGTGCCTCCCGAAAAGCCCGAACTGCTGGCTCAGGCGCAGGCAACCGTTGATAAGATTTCCACCAACTTCAGAAGAGGTCTTATCACCGAGGAAGAAAGATATCGTGCCGTAGTAGAAACCTGGAACGAAACCGATAAGGAACTGACTGATAAGCTGATTAACGGTCTGGATAAGTACAACAACATCTTCATGATGGCTGACTCCGGTGCGCGTGGTTCCAACCAGCAGATTAAACAGCTGGCAGGTATGCGTGGTCTGATGGCGGATACAACCGGACGTACCATTGAGCTGCCTATCAAGTCCAACTTCCGTGAAGGTCTTGACGTACTGGAATACTTCATGTCCGCACATGGTGCACGTAAGGGTCTGTCTGATACCGCTCTTCGTACCGCCGACTCCGGTTACCTGACCAGACGTATGGTTGACGTTTCCCAGGAACTTTCCATCAGGGAAACAGATTGTAGCGAAGGCAGAAGCGAAATTCCCGGTATCGTGGTAAGAGCATTCATGGACGGCAAGGAAACCATCGAAAGCTTGAAAGACAGAATCACAGGCCGTTTCGCCTGCGAGGATATTTATGATAAAGACGGCAACAGAATCGTAAAACACAATCATATGATTACCCCCAGCCGTGCCGCTAAGATTTTAAGCGTCGGCGTCAATGAAAAGGGTGAACCCATTGAGGAAGTTAAGATTCGTACCATTTTAACCTGTAGATGCCACAACGGTATCTGTGCAAAGTGCTACGGCGCCAACATGGCAACCGGCGAGGCTGTCCAGGTAGGTGAAGCTGTCGGTATTATTGCCGCACAGTCCATCGGCGAACCCGGTACACAGCTTACCATGCGTACTTTCCATACCGGCGGTGTTGCGGGTGACGATATCACACAGGGTCTTCCCCGTGTCGAAGAATTGTTTGAAGCAAGAAAACCCAAGGGTCTTGCCATCATTGCTGAATTCGGCGGCCGCGTAGAAATCCGCGATACCAAGAAGAAGCGTGAAGTAATCGTTCATAACGAAGAGACCGGAGAGTCCAAGGCATACTTAATTCCTTACGGCTCCCGTATCAAGGTTTTAGATGAGCAGATGATTGAAGCCGGCGACGAGCTGACAGAAGGTAGCGTAAACCCTCACGATCTGTTAAAGATTAAGGGTATCCGCGCCGTACAGGACTACATGATCCGCGAGGTACAGCGTGTATACCGTCTGCAGGGTGTAGATATCGCCGATAAGCATATTGAAGTAATCGTTCGTCAGATGTTGAAGAAGATTCGTATCGAGAACCATGGAGATACCGAATTCCTTCCCGGAACACTGGTTGATGTCCTTGACTTTGAAGATATGAATGAAAAGCTGATTGCAGAAGGCAAAGAGCCTGCAGAAGGCAAGCAGGTAATGCTCGGTATTACCAAGGCAGCTCTGGCTACCAACTCCTTCCTGTCAGCAGCATCCTTCCAGGAAACCACCAAGGTTCTGACCGAAGCCGCTATCAAGGGCAAGGTTGACCCTCTGATTGGACTGAAGGAAAACGTTATCATCGGTAAGCTGATTCCTGTAGGTACCGGTATGAAGAGATACCGCACCACACACTTAAGCACGGATGATGCGATTGAAAATGCAGTGGAAGAAATCAATTTCTCCGACGATTCCGACGAGGTGGCTGCAGCATTTGCGGAAACAGCAGCAGAATTAGGCGAGGATACGGATGAAAACGTAACGCCTGAAGAGTCTTACGAAGAAACCGAAAACGACGATACTGCAACAGAAGAATAAATCATAAAAAGGCGTAACCGAAAGGCTGCGCCTTTTATGCCATGTGAATGGGAGAACAATGATGAAAGTATTGGTAACAGGTGTAAAGGGACAGCTTGGCTATGATGTGATGGCGGAGCTGGCCAAACGGAATATAGAAGCCATCGGTGTGGACATTGACGAGATGGACATTACCGATAAGATAAGTGTGGAAAAGGTTATCGGCGAGGCAGCTCCCGATGTCGTGGTGCACTGCGCAGCCTATACGGCAGTGGATGCCGCGGAGGACAATGAAGCGCTTTGCAGAAGAGTCAATGCGGACGGAACGAGAAACATTGCCGAGGTCTGCAAAAAACTGGACTGCAAAATGGTGTATATCAGCACGGACTATGTGTTTGACGGACAGGGCACCCGTCCCTGGGAGCCGGATGACGAAAGACATCCCTTAAATGTTTACGGTCAGACCAAGTACGAAGGCGAGCTTGCGGTACAGGAAAACCTTTCCAAATATTTTATCGTAAGAATTGCCTGGGTGTTCGGCAAGAACGGTAAAAACTTTGTAAAAACCATGTTAAAGCTGGCGGAAACCCATGATAAGCTGACAGTGGTAAACGACCAGTTCGGTTCCCCGACCTATACCTATGACCTGGCAAGACTGTTGGTGGACATGATACAGACGGACAAATACGGTATTTACCATGCCACCAACGAAGGTATCTGTACCTGGTATGAATTTGCCTGCGAGATTTTCAGACAGGCAGGGGTAAAAATCGAGGTGGCGCCGGTGCCCGCAAGCGAGTATCCTGCAAAGGCAAAACGCCCGGAAAACAGCCGTCTTGACAAGAGCAAACTGACCGAAAACGGTTTTGAACGTCTTCCTTCCTGGCAGGATGCCCTGGGAAGATACCTCAAAGAAATTTTACCTTAATTTTCAAAAAATTAGGTTGACAATGCATCTGCGAAAAAGTATACTATCATAGTGTGCACGCAGATGCATTTCTTTTTGTGTTGCACATAAAAAATCATTTATATTTTATAATAAGAAAGAGGTGAAACAGAATGCCAACATTTAACCAGTTAGTAAGAAAAGGACGTCAGACAACTGAAAAGAAGTCCACAGCACCTGCTCTCCAGAAAGGATTCAACTCCTTACACAAGAAAGCAATCAATACTTCTTCTCCTCAGAAGAGAGGCGTATGTACCGCTGTTAAGACTGCTACCCCTAAGAAGCCTAACTCTGCACTTAGAAAAATCGCCAGAGTACGTCTTTCCAACGGAATCGAAGTTACCAGCTACATTCCCGGTGAAGGCCACAACTTACAGGAGCATAGCGTTGTACTGATCAGAGGCGGTAGAGTAAAGGACTTACCCGGTACCAGATACCACATCATCAGAGGTACTTTGGATACCGCAGGCGTTGCCAACAGAAAGCAGGCTCGTTCCAAATATGGTGCAAAGAGACCTAAGGCTTCTAAGTAATCAGGCAAGCTGATTCAACTGGATTCACAAACGAAACTATTTTTAGTGTTGGATTCTGTATTAAACAGATATACCGCACGCACACAATAGGGAAACAATGTGAGTACCGATGATTTAATTAACCTAACATCTGCGGACTGCGGATGTTACCATTATTAAGGAGGGAAGAACCGTGCCACGTAAAGGACATATTCAGAAAAGAGATGTATTGGCAGATCCTTTATACAATAACAAAGTGGTTACCAAGCTTATCAACAACGTTATGTTAGATGGTAAGAAGGGTGTTGCACAGAAGATTGTATATGGTGCATTTGCCAAAGTAGAAGAAAAGTCAGGCAAGCCTGCCCTTGAAGTTTTCGAAGAGGCTATGAACAATATCATGCCTGTTCTGGAAGTTAAGGCAAGACGTATCGGTGGTGCTACCTATCAGGTACCTATCGAAGTAAGACCTGAACGTCGTCAGGCTCTGGGCCTTCGTTGGTTAGTAATGTTTTCTCGTAAGAGAGGCGAAAAGACCATGGAAGACAGACTGGCAAACGAAATTCTTGATGCAGCAGGCAATACCGGCTCCGCTGTAAAGAGAAAAGAAGATATGCACAAGATGGCAGAAGCAAACAAGGCTTTCGCACACTACAGATTCTAATCGTAGGACGAAGTTTTTGTTGTCTGTCATGACTAATATAAGGAGGAAACAACCTTGGCTGGAAGAGAATATCCCTTAGAGAGAACCAGAAATATTGGTATTATGGCTCATATCGATGCGGGTAAAACCACACTGACAGAGCGTATTCTTTACTATACCGGTGTTAACTACAAGATTGGTGATACTCATGAAGGTACTGCTACCATGGACTGGATGGAGCAGGAACAGGAAAGAGGTATTACCATCACATCTGCAGCTACCACCTGCCACTGGACTCTTGAGAAAGAAACCAAACCCATGCCCGGTGCATTAGAGCATCGTATCAACATCATTGATACTCCGGGACACGTTGACTTCACTGTAGAAGTTGAGCGTTCCTTACGTGTACTTGATGGTGCAGTCGGTGTATTCTGTGCAAAGGGTGGTGTAGAACCTCAGTCTGAAAACGTATGGCGTCAGGCTGATACCTACAACGTACCTCGTATGGCTTTCATCAATAAGATGGACATCCTTGGTGCAAACTTCTACGGTGCCGTAGAGCAGATCAGAACCCGTTTAGGTAAGAATGCTATCTGCCTTCAGTTACCTATCGGCAAGGAAGATGAATTCAAGGGAATCATTGACCTGTTTGAAATGAAAGCCTACATCTACAACGATGATAAGGGCGACAACATCACTGTAACAGATGACCTCGGCGACATGAAGGACGATGCAGAACTGTATCGTAACGAATTAGTTGAAAAAATCTGTGAATTAGATGATGATTTAATGATGCAGTATCTGGAAGGTGAAGAACCTTCTGTTGAAGAAATGAAGAAAGTCTTAAGAAAGGCAACCTGCGAATGTAAGGCAATTCCTGTATGCTGTGGTTCCGCTTATCGTAACAAGGGCGTACAGAAGTTACTCGATGCAGTTCTTGAGTACATGCCTGCTCCTACAGACATCCCTCCTATCAAGGGTGTTGACCTGGATGGCAACGAAGTTGTAAGACATTCTTCCGATGATGAACCTTTCTCCGCACTGGCATTCAAGATTATGGCTGACCCGTTCGTTGGTAAGCTTGCATTCTTCAGAGTTTACTCCGGTACCATGAACTCCGGTTCTTACGTACTGAATGCTACAAAGGATAAGAAGGAACGTGTTGGACGTATCCTGCAGATGCATGCAAACAAGAGAGCCGAACTTGAAAAAGTTTACTCCGGTGATATTGCGGCAGCAGTAGGCTTCAAGTTTACTACTACCGGTGATACCATTTGTGACGAGCAGCATCCTGTAATCCTCGAGTCCATGGAATTCCCTGAACCCGTTATTGAGCTGGCTATTGAACCGAAGACCAAAGCAGGTCAGACCAAGATGGGTGAAGCTCTTGCAAAACTTGCAGAAGAAGATCCCACCTTCCGTGCTCATACCAATCAGGAAACAGGACAGACCATTATCGCAGGTATGGGTGAGCTCCATCTGGAAATCATCGTTGACCGTCTGCTTCGTGAATTCAAGGTAGAAGCTAACGTTGGTGCTCCTCAGGTTGCTTACAAGGAAACCATTACCAAGCCTGTTGACCAGGAATACAAATATGCAAAACAGTCCGGTGGTCGTGGACAGTACGGACATTGTAAAGTTAAATTCGAGCCCATGGATGCAAACGGCGACCAGCTGTTCAAGTTTGAATCCAGCGTTGTCGGTGGTGCTATTCCCAAGGAATACATCCCCGCAGTCGGCGAAGGTATTGAAGAAGCAACCCACGCAGGTATCCTCGGCGGATTCCCCGTTGTTGGTGTTTATGCTAACGTTTACGATGGTTCCTACCATGAAGTCGACTCTTCCGAAATGGCATTCCACATTGCCGGTTCCATGGCATTCAAGGAAGCTATGAAGAAGGCTGCACCTGTACTGCTTGAGCCTATCATGAAAGTTGAAGTAACCATGCCTGAAGAATACATGGGTGACGTTATCGGCGATATCAACTCCCGTCGTGGCCGTATTGAAGGTATGGAAGATATCGGCGGCGGTAAGATGGTTAAGGCTTATGTACCTCTTGCTGAAATGTTCGGTTATTCTACCGACTTACGTTCCAAGACCCAGGGTCGTGGTAACTACTCTATGTTCTTCGAGAAATACGAGCAGGTTCCCAAGAACGTACAGGAGAAAGTACTTGCTGCAAAGGCAAAATAATTTTCAAGATAATGAGGCGGTGCTTGCAAAAGTACCTGCCTCTGAAGCAAAATAATGCTTGAAAAACTTAGGCTTATCTAATATAATGAGAGATAGCTGATTAAATTAAAAACTTATTTTTTATCTTTTTAAGGAGGACTATAATAATGGCTAAAGCTAAATTTGAAAGAACTAAGCCCCATTGTAACATTGGTACCATCGGTCACGTTGACCATGGTAAAACCACTCTGACCGCTGCAATTACCAAGGTTCTGGCAGCAAGAGTTCCCGGTAACGCACAGGTAGACTTCGAAAACATCGATAAGGCTCCCGAAGAAAGAGAGCGTGGTATTACCATTTCTACCGCACACGTTGAATACCAGACCGAAAAGAGACATTATGCTCACGTTGACTGCCCGGGCCATGCTGACTACGTTAAGAACATGATTACCGGTGCTGCTCAGATGGACGGCGCTATCCTTGTTGTAGCTGCAACCGATGGTGTTATGGCTCAGACCAAGGAGCACATCCTTCTGTCCCGTCAGGTAGGCGTTCCTTACATCATCGTATTCATGAACAAGTGCGATATGGTAGACGATCCTGAACTTCTTGAATTAGTAGAAATGGAAATCACAGAACAGCTTGAAGAATATGACTTCACAGACTGCCCTATTATCAAGGGTTCTGCTCTGAAGGCTCTGGAAGATCCTATGGGACCTTGGGGCGACAAGATTATGGAACTTATGGACACTGTAGACTCCTATATTCCTGATCCTCAGCGTGATACTGATAAGCCTTTCCTTATGCCTGTAGAAGACGTATTCACCATTACCGGTCGTGGTACTGTTGCAACCGGTAGAGTAGAGCGTGGTGTTCTTCACCTGAACGACGAAGTTGAAATCGTTGGTATCAAGGAAGAGAAGCAGAAGTCCGTTGTAACCGGTATCGAAATGTTCCGTAAGATGCTTGACGAAGCACAGGCTGGTGATAACATCGGTGCCCTTCTTCGTGGTATCCAGAGAACTGACATCGAAAGAGGTCAGGTTCTTGCAAAACCCGGCACTGTAACCTGCCACAAGAAATTCACTGCACAGGTTTACGTACTGACCAAAGATGAAGGTGGACGTCATACTCCTTTCTTCAACAACTATCGTCCTCAGTTCTACTTCAGAACAACTGACGTTACCGGTGTTTGCGAACTTCCTGCAGGTACCGAAATGTGCATGCCTGGTGATAACGTAGAAATGACCATCGAACTGATCCATCCCATCGCTATGGAGCAGGGTCTTACTTTCGCTATTCGTGAAGGTGGACGTACTGTAGGATCTGGACGTGTTGCTACTATTATCGAGTAATTAGAATATAGCATAAATTAAGGACTTCCAGAAATGGGAGTCCTTTTTTGATACTACAATGATACTATTATTTGGTTCAGCTTGTCGGCAACCTCTTTATGCTTGGTAGGGTAGAGGTGTCCGTAAGTGTTGTTTACCATCTGGACAGTGTCTCCGATGCGTTCCGCTATAAGGTGAGGACTGAAACCCATATCAATGAGAAGTGAAACATGGGAGTGCCTAAGGTCATGTATACGGATGATTGGAACACCTGCAGCAGTAGCTCCGCGCTTTATATTGCCACTGATCAGGCTTTTGGTGAAGGTAAATACTCTGTCACTTCCAGATATGCCGTATATCCGGCTGGTATAGTCCTTAATGGCTGACATGATGGTCTGTGGCATAGATATGGTCCGTATGCCGTTGTCTGTCTTTGGTGGTCCTACTATGTCCCCGGCTTTTGCTCTATGCTGCAGGGACTTGGTAATACTTATTGTACCGGCTTCAAAGTCAAAGTCTGCATAGGTAAGGGCAAGCATCTCCCCAAAGCGCATACCGGAATAGAATAGGAGCAGCAAGGCAGTTTTTGCTGATATATCCGTCACATGGAGTATTACCGTATTGAACTGTTCCAAAGTCCAGAATTGCATGGAGCGGGTACGTTTTCCCATATGCCCGGCTTTATTACAGGGATTAAGGGGTAGATTATAATAGTTTACGGCATAGTTAAATAATGTGGTAACCATGTTCTGCATACGGTCCAGATAGGCATCTGAATAGCCTGCAGCTATCTGTACGTTCTGCCAGTCCCTTATATCCTTTGCTGTAATCTGATTAACCGGCTTATCCTGGAAGTATGGCAGGATCCGGTTCTTGAATACGTTCTTTTTGCCTTCTATGCTATTCTCTCTTAGCCGGTGGCTCATATCTTCAATATAAAGCTCATACAGCGCCTTAAAGGTCATGTCTGGGGTGCCCTGCTGCTTCTCAAGAAAGGCTCTTTCCCACTCCTTGGCATCTCTCTGCAGCTTGAAGCCCCGCTTCATCTTCTGCTTTCTGGCACCGGTATAATCGGTGTAATAGGTCTTTACATAAAAGGTGTTTCTTTCTTCATCCTTAAATACTGGCATTGTCTTCCTCTTTTCCTCTGCTGGCCGGCGGTATGGTAAAAGAGAAAATGCGTATTGTAGTTATTTTATTTTTTGGTCTTCATTGACATGTCTTTCTTGGCTTTAGTGATGGCATCTTCAACAACGGAAGGACCATTGTCTACATCTGGCGGTTTAATTCCGGCAATCTCATCACATATGCTTCTTAATGTGGAACCTTCAACTACAAGGTTGCTGGTTTCTTTTTGGGTTTCTTGTTCCAGTATCTGCATATCTGAAATAACATCTTTTCGATAGTCTGGTATTTTGGTAAGCATTTCTACTTGCTCAAGTGCTTTATCTTTTCCCTTTATATTAAGGTCATCAAAGTAAAAGTTTAATAAGTCTTTTTGAGCAATGGCAGCATAGCTTATATGGCTTTGAACCGCTGAACTACCGTTTGAAAGTATTACATTCATTAAGTTTTCTTTATCTTGAGCTGATATTTGGTTATTCGTTAAATAGTTAGATAGCCTGCTTAAAAATTGAGGGTCGTTTATTATTTCTTCAATATCAATGTAATCATCATCTAATAGTAAATCTGACACAGAAACTTCTAAAGCATCTGCAATTTTCTGAAGTGTTTCTATTTTGGGGTTTGCTTTTCCAGTTTCGTATTTTCTTATTTGTGACTCATACATACCACACTTATCACCTAACTGTTTTTGTGTAAGTTGTTTTTGTAGACGTATTTCTTTTATTTTTGAACCAGTTGGCATTTCGTAAACCTCCTTTCAAATAACCTTAACATATTTATAAATAAAAGTACAGATAAAAAAATATCCTTTTACATATTGACAGATAAAAAAAGGTCTGATATTATAATGAACACAGATAAATAATTATCTGAATGAAAGCGAGGTGATGAAATGAAACTGGACTTAAAGAAGGTTAAACTTGCTATGGCTTCACAATGCTTGAGTACAAGAGGACTTGCGGAAAAGGCGGGCATTAACTATGTGACGTTGGTACCCTATCTGAACGGTAAACGAGAACCGAAGACAGAAGCATTGGGCAAGATTGCCAAAGCACTGGAAGTAGACCCGGAAACATTACTTATCAACTAAGAGCCTGGCCGGCGGTATGGTAAAAGAGAAAGGAGCAAAGGAATGAAAGTATTCAGAGATTACGCAGAAGTTAATGAAAAGATTATGGAGGGTTATACGGTGGCATCCATATACCGTTGCATCATGG